>Ga0209091_10000274_pt1 | contig 50871 bp, 53 predicted proteins | sample ArcticOcean_MG_C_6_FD_187438 | JGI IMG/M metagenome (GOLD analysis project Ga0209091, IMG submission 187438) | Marine microbial communities from western Arctic Ocean - ArcticOcean_MG_CB8_128 (SPAdes) (version 2) | ecosystem: Environmental > Aquatic > Marine > Oceanic | place: Arctic Ocean...
CGTCATCGTCTACGCCGTCATCGTCATCATCTACGCCGTCATCGTCATCGTCCACGCCGTCATCGTCATCATCTACGCCGTCATCGTCATCGTCCACGCCGTCAACTGGTTCACCCGAGACGGAGAAGAAGGACTCGACGTCAGTGTTGAACCCCCTCGTTTTGACCCGCACGAGATCATCCTCAATGACAGCCGTGACAACGACCTCGTCGCCACTGACGTTTGTGAAAACTACGAACACTTCGCCGTCGTTTTCTTCTTCCAATGCGGTCCAGCCATCTTCGATAACCACTGAAACCGAGCGCAGCGCGCCGTCTTCAACCAGCAGCACCACGGAGCCAGCTCCGTCCACGTTCACCAGGATTTCGCCGAGCACTTCGTCGCCAGGAATATCAGGCTGAGTGGCGACTTGCACAGTCGCTGCTTGCACAGTCGCGACTTGCACACTCTCGTCGGCGGCAGTGAAATCGACGACGCCTGTTGCTTGGGCGCCGCCGGCCACGGCGAACACCGCAGCCGCCCCTACCAGAATCTTGCCGCCAGTCGTTGCGGCGGCGGCTATCAGTGTCGCCAACATGCCAGATTTCCTTTCGTCGTCGAAAACCATGGTTTCGACGCTCAGTAACGTTCCAACAGCCGCGCCGGCTGCCGTTGACGTGGAAACCCCAATAAACTCGTTCAGCTCTCGTGCAGGGGCAGGAGGCCCGACGTCTCGCAAGACGGCATATGCCTGCTGTATGAAATCGGCCGTTAAATCGGCCGGTTCGTACTCAGACGCAGCGCCAGCCACTTGAGAATCAAGCAACTGTTCAAAGTCATCTGGCCTTTGAGGTTCCATGTCATCTGGATAAACGTCATCAGGTCGAGTCACGAGACCCCCTCATCAAGAATACGTCGTTGCAACGAACGAAGGCCCCGTCGTTGCAACGCTTTGACTGCGGTAATTGGACGGTCGACGATCTCTGCTACGTCCTTCAGGCTCAGGTCGTGGATCAGGCGAAGTGCAATCACTTCGCGTTGATCGACCGTGAGCTGACCGAGTCGCTGTGCGACGTCGTCGATGCTGACGCGGTCGAAGGCCACCGACTCGGCTGATCGTTCGTGTCGTTCCGGAACTTCGGTGTCGGCCACGATGGGTCGTCGCTGTTCGGCCCGGTGTGCGTCAATCAAACGATTACGAGTGACGGTAAATATCCATCTGACAAAAGCCTGCTCGTTACCCTCGAATAAACCCAGGTTCTGGAAGACTCGCAACATCACATCGTTGGTGATTGCGTCGGCGTCCTGCGCTCCCCGGGCTAGTGCGAACGCTCGTATCCGTCCCGCATAACAATGAAATATGTGTTCGAAGGCTAGGCCGTCGCCTCGCGCTGCGCGCAAGAGCACCGCCTCAAACGCGTCTTCAACACCATCGACGATTCCCGCGTGTCGGTCCACGCTACGCGGCCTCGCTAGGACCATCGCCCCAGCCGCGTTGATGGCGCGATCCACACAGATACATTCGTTGGCCCCTCGAATACAAGCATCTATTCGGGTAAACGATGAGATCAGTCCTTAAGAGACCGCCTATTGAAATTTTCACCAGAAAACTTCGATGAGGCAACACAAGTTTGGGGTGCGGCGCCGCTGTCGCCGGTTTGGTGCCCGCACGTTCGGCACATCACCAAACGTTAGCGACTCGGCGCTCGTCCATCAGCCCAACCAATTCGATTTCAGCCGCGATGCTGAACGATGCTGGCGTTAGAGCCATCGGGCACCGCCTCCCTAACCGAGCAGACACCAGCGACTTCGCCCGAATCCACACGCTGCAACCCCATCCCCAGATGATCCAATCGGTATCGATCCCGAACCGGCTCTAACGGCTCTCCTAGCTGCCATGGCATTCGGTCTGAGTAACCCCGATACGACTCACCTAATCAGCGCTGTCGGATTAGTCGACTCGACGGAACTCGGCCAGATCAACATCGCTGATCGTGTCACGCTTGACCCCGCACAGAACGTTCGAACGAATCCACCGAGGCCTGACCGAACCTGTGCACGCACCACATGCTCTGTCAGACGCCAGGTCTTTGTCACGATGCCAGCTGTCTCCAGTGGCGGCTCCGAACAATCATTCTTAATCAATGTGAGGCTCACAGCCATCAGTGAGTCGATAGGCGAACCTTGTCGATGGGCGAACCCTTAGGTGCGTAGCGAATCGTCAGGAACCGCATATCTGAGCGAATTTCAAAAATCGAACTACATAAATGTTATTTATTTAAATGACACCCTTGACATTTGATGTCGCGAGACGATTTAATGGTGATCCTGCCTAAATGACGTATGTGTAATTACATCACTGATGCACACACGTGATCGAAACAGGGCGGTTGCAACAGTTGGTTCCCCGAAGAACAAAACGGGACGACTCGAGGAACTGACTAGGCGCAGCGACAACACAAGGTTCTGACCAATGGCTCAAAAGCCACCGGGTGCGAGCCGATGATGCCGAGCCTTTCAACCGCAGCAATGTGACGTCTTCAAACCGTCACATAGGGAAATCGCTAGGGAAACACATCAGGGCTAACGAGACTCCGCTGCACCAGCGCAGCGCCTCAAACTGCATATCAGGAGAAATTGTGGCACTCACAGAGACCACCGCCGCGACGGCGAACGAAGCCAGCGGCACTATCGGACTCACGCTTCTCGGCGAAGCACCAACATTGCCGACCCCCAAGATGCGGGTCCGCAAGCGCGATGGCAGCTTCGAACCGGTCGATCCAATGAAGATCGTGACCCGCATCCAGCGATGCGCCGAAGGTCTCGACGGTGTTGACCCCATGCGAGTTGCGACTCGCACGATTAGCGGCCTACACGACGGCGCTACCACGATCGAACTCGACGATCTCGCTATCCGCACCGCGGCCACCAACATCATCGAAGAGCCCAACTACTCCAAGCTTGCCGGTCGCCTGCTCGCTACCTATATCCATGAAGAGCTGCGCAACGAAAACATCAAGACGTTCTCGCAGTCGATCTCGGCGGGCCGCCTTGTGGGCCTGATCCATGACACCACTGCGGACTTTGTCGAAGCGAATGCACCGTTGTTCAACGAGGCAATCGATCACGACCGCGACGATCTGTTCGAATTCTTCGGCCTGCGCACTGTCTATGACCGCTACCTGCTACGTCACCCTGAGAGTCGCAAGGCGCTCGAAACCCCGCAATATTTTTTCATGCGTGTCGCATGTGGTTTGGCCACGACCACCGACGAAGCCATCACGTTCTACAACCTACTTTCGTCGCTCGAGTACCTGACCTCAACGCCGACCCTGTTCAACTCCGGCACCGCCCACCCCCAGATGTCGTCGTGTTACCTGCTCGACTCCCCCGAAGACAGCCTCGAGTCGATCTACAAGCGCTACACCGATGTCGCCCGCCTCAGCAAGCATGCTGGCGGCATTGGCCTCAGCTACAGCCGAATCCGCAGCCGCGGTTCATTGATCAAGGGCACGAACGGTCTATCGAACGGCATCGTCCCGTGGCTCAAAACGCTCGATTCGTCGGTTCAGGCCGTGAACCAGGGAGGCAAGCGCAAGGGCGCTGCCTGTGTGTATGTCGAAAGCTGGCACGCCGACATCTATGAGTTCCTTGAACTGCGCGACAACACCGGCGACGAAAGCCGCCGAACACACCACCTGAACTTGGCCAACTGGATTCCGGACCTGTTCATGGAGCGGGTCGAAAAGGATTGGCAGTGGTCACTTTTCGATCCCAAGAAGGTCCCACACTTCGTCGACATGTATGGCCCCGAATTTGAACGGGCCTATATCGAAGCAGAAGAAGCAGGCATCTACGAGAAGCAGGTTTCGGCCCGCGATCTCTACAGCCGCATGATGCGAACCCTGGCCCAGACCGGTAATGGCTGGATGACCTTCAAGGACGCATCAAACACCAAGTGCAACCAAACCGGCGCTGCACCATCCACTGGTGAGGCCCCCCGGGTCGTGCACCTGTCGAACCTGTGCACCGAGATCCTTGAGGTCACCAGCCAGGACGAGACGGCAGTCTGCAACCTAGGTTCTGTCAACCTGAGCCGATTCGTCAAAGAAGACCACTCTGGCTTTGATTTCGACAAGCTCGCCCATGTCGTGCGCACCGCCGTGCCATTCCTAGACCGTGTCATTGACATCAACTTCTACCCGACCAAAGAAGCTGGTGTGTCCAACGATGCGTGGCGCCCAATCGGTCTCGGTGTCATGGGCTTACAAGACGTTTTCTTCAAGCTCCGCTTGCCCTTTGACTCACCCGAAGCACTCGAACTTTCGACTCGAATCCAAGAAGAAATCTACTACTGGGCTCTGATGACCTCGTGCGATCTCGCCGAGAAGAGTGGCCCGCACCCTGCATACGAACACACCCGTGTGGCTCAAGGTGAGCTGCAGTTCGACCTGTGGAGCGACGAGTTCACTCCTGCTGAACCCGAGCGCTTCGACGCCCTTAAAGAGCGCATCGCAGAACATGGACTGCGCAACTCACTAATGATCGCCATTGCTCCTACCGCAACGATCGCTTCGATCTCGGGCTGTTACGAGTGCATCGAGCCCCAGGTATCCAACCTGTTCAAACGCGAGACTCTGTCCGGCGAGTTCATCCAGATCAACCGTTATCTGGTTCGTGACCTGCAGGCCCGAGGCCTCTGGACCAACGACATGATCGCAGCGATCAAGGCTTCCGAAGGCAGCATCCAAGACATCGCTGCTATCCCCGACGACCTCAAGCAGCTCTACCGCACTGCATGGGAACTGCCTATGCGATCGCTGATCGATATGGCTGCCCATCGTGGCGCCTTCATAGACCAGAGTCAATCGCTCAACCTCTTTATGGAGACGCCGACCATCGGCAAGCTCAGCTCCATGTACCTGCATGCATGGAAGGCCGGTCTTAAGACCACCTACTACCTGCGCAGCAGAGCCGCCACCCGCATTAACCAGGCGACCGCCACCAACCAGTTCAGCGATCAAGACGCCGTTGCGTGCTCGCTCGAAAACCCAGAATCTTGCGAGGCCTGCGACTAATGGCACTTACCGATCCAGCCTTCGACGATGCGCTAGGCCACCGCGCCATAGGTTTTGGCGCCGCTGCAGAAGCACGTGGTTTAAACACATCGCCGCTTGCTAAGGCCTCACCATCAGCAGGGAAGGTGACCCAACCAAAGAATATTTTGGATCCAGGATTCGACCTGACACTGCGACCCATGCGTTACCCGCAGTTCTACGACATGTACCGCGATGCCATCAAGAACACGTGGACTGTCGACGAGATCGACTTCAGCACCGACCTGAATGACCTAGACAGCAAAATCACGCCAGCCGAGCGACACCTTGTGAACCGCCTGGTTGCCTTCTTTGCGACTGGCGACTCGATCGTTGCCAACAACCTGGTGCTGAACCTGTATCAGCACATCAATGCACCCGAAGCACGCATGTACTTGTCACGCCAGCTCTACGAAGAAGCGCTGCACGTGCAGTTCTACCTCACGCTGCTCGACAACTACATCCCTGACATGGCCGAGCGCGAGGCCGCATTTGCTGCAGTCGAAAACATCCCCTCGATCAAGCAGAAGGCTGACTTCTGTTTCAAGTACATGAGCAGCCTTAACGGTGTCGACGAACTCAACACCAAGGACGAACGCCGTCAGTTCTTAATGAACCTGATCTGCTTCGCTACCTGCATCGAAGGTCTATTCTTCTTCGCAGCGTTCGCCTATGTCTACTTCCTGCGCTCCAAAGGCCTGCTAAACGGCCTGGCCGATGGAACCAACTGGGTGTTCCGAGACGAGAGCGGCCACATGAACTTCGCGCTCGAAGTCGTGAACACCGTGCGGCAAGAAGAGCCTGATCTGTTCGACGACGCAATGAACCAGCGGATAAGCGACATGATCGCCGAAGCAGTCGACTGCGAATACTTGTTCGCCGAAGATCTCCTCAGCGAAGGCGTCACCGGAATGTCCCTGTCCGACACTCGCGAATACCTCGAGTACGTCGCTGATCAGCGCATGGCCATGCTCGGCTTCGCTCCACGGTTCGGCGCTTCGAACCCATTCGCATTCATGGAACTCCAAGACGTCCAGCAGCTCTCAAACTTTTTCGAGCGCACCGTGTCGTCTTACCAAACCGGTATCGAAGGGACCGTCAACTTCGAAGAAGACTTCTAGTAGCACGCGTTGCTCGCTGCGCTCACAACGCTGTCAGAGCCGTCCACATCGACGGTCCTGGTACGCAAGCGCACCCACAACGCATGTACGAAAGTTCGCTGACGGCCTGTGTCGCCCTGACACGGATGGCCGCCAGTTGCTATGCGACCTACCTCCCTGGTCGCACTATGCACCCGGGAGCGGGTTTTCCCGAACTTGCTCCCGTCTCCGGCATTGAGGCTCGGCGCCGTCCCAGCGCTGAGCCTCAATGTATTTTTCGTCTTGTAATGGGTCCGGGTTAGTGGTTCGGCGAAATGGGCGGAACTGTTGACGGGTTTTGTACGACCATGTAGGCGATGAAGTTTCGCTACGCCATCGCGCTCATGGTCATTTCGGTTCTCGCTTTTTCTGCTTGTAGCCAAGAGCCTGATATTCCTCTGTCCGAAGCAGGCAACCAAGGTCGGACTTTGGCCCGGGCTAGCGGTTGCTCGTCGTGTCATGGCAGGAACGGCCAGGGTGTAACAGCACCGACATGGCAGGGGCTCTACGGCAATCAGGTTGGCCTTGAGTCTGGCATGGTTGTTGTGGCCAACGAGGACTACCTGTACCGCTCGATCACAGATCCCCAAGCCCAAATTCGAACCAATTGGACGATCAAGATGCCAATGAACAGCCTGACTGACGACGAAGTCGCTTCGGTCATCGCTTATATCAAGGAACTACGATGAAGAGCGCTCGACCAACAGCCACCCGTAACGTTCGTCGCAACCTTGCAACCGTGCTAATCGCCATCACGTTTCTCGCTGCATGCAGCGGTAGTGGAACCATTGGAACAGCAACCAGCAACGATGAAGCTCCCACTCTGGCGGGATATGAACGCGAACCTGAACCAACGGTTGGTTCTATTTCGCTTCCTGCGGCCAACCGGAACAACGCCACATTTGCGTTCCAAGCAGACCCGGGCGAACTCCTGATGGTCACGTTCGGATTTACGTCGTGTCCTGACATCTGCCCAACCACCCTTGCCGACATGCGCATTGCGTTCAACCAGCTTGGGGCTCGCGCCGACCAGGTCGACCTGGCGTGGGTCTCGATCGACCCCGAGCGAGATAGCGCCGAAGCAACAGCCAGCTATGTCGAGGCATTCGTTCCCGATGGCATCGCCCTTCGCACCGATGACGCTGAGCAGTTGTTTATTGCTGCCGACGCATTCGGCGTGACCTACATAATCCAAGAGAACGATGCTGGCGAGACTGAGGTGGCGCACACACCCAATGTCTTTGTGGTCGACGACACCGGTTCGGTCATCTTGACTTGGTCCTTTGGTGTACCCGCCGGCGACATGGCAAGCGACCTGACGATTCTTCTCGACCGTCAAGAAATTGCGCCATGACGCTCGGTGCAGTCCGAGAAATTGCGGCCGCTGCAGTAATAGTGCTTGCAATCGCTGGTTGCAGCGAAGGGACCGGTGCCTTCGAACAGACCGAAGCAGCCGCTGAGGTCATCGCCGAATACGACTACACCATTCCTGTTGGGGCAGGCCTTGCCCTTGACGCGGGAACACCGCTCGAAATTCTTCCTGACAACTTCAACGCCCGGGTTGGCCAGACAATCCAGATAACCAACAACGACGACCGCGGTCATCTCGTCGGCCCGTGGTTCGTCGGCGCTGGTGAAACCACGCGCCAAACCTTTAAAACCCCGGGTGAGTTCATAGGCCAGTGCACGGTGCACCCGAGCGGCCAGATCATCGTCACCGTGTCCGCATGAGGAAGCGGGCCGTTCGAGTCATTCTTGCACTAATGATCGCGGCAACGACGCTGCTAGCAACGGCACCTGCGGCACGTGCCGACGCTGCTGGACCTACTAACTACCGCACCGACATCGTGTCGATCGAACCGACTGGCGCCCCAATTCTGGTCAAGATGATCGGCGGCGACGCATTCCTGAGTCTCGAGCAGCTCGAGCCGATCGAGATCGTGGTGCTTGGCTACCAAGGCGAACCTTACCTTCGGTTCGATCCTGGCGGCAGCGTGTACGAGAACCGTCGCTCCCCGGCGGTCTGGTTGAACCAAGAACGCTACGGCAATGAGAAACTGCCGTCCTTCGCCAGCGCCGAAGCTCGCCCTCAATGGTTCGAGGTTGCAACCAATGGTCGTTATGCCTGGCACGATCATCGCAGCCATTGGATGAACTCGCAGCCGCCGCCAAGCACAGAAGCAGGCGACCAGGTGCTCGAAGCAACCGTGCCTATCCGTATCGATGGCGAGATGGGGACCATCACTGTCGCCAGCTATTTACTGGACAGCCCCTCGGTCGTTCCCACACTCATTGGTGGACTCGTTGGCCTCGTTGCAGTCGCGGTTGCCTGGCGCTCAAGCCGGGTAGCCCAGGCGGTCATCGGGCTACTCGTCGCCGGGTCTGCAGGACTGCTCGGATCAGTGGCATTCAACGCCGTGCCGCCCGAAACCGAGCCCAGCCAACTGCTCTGGCTGCTCCCAGTTTTAGCGACCGTGGCCGCGCTGGTCTTGGTCCTCCTACGAAACCGCACCGCGACCACCGTGTACCTCGACGGCCTCGCCGTCACAGCCGGCGGCATGCTGATTGCCTGGGGCGTCACCCGGTTCGACGCGCTGCATCGAGCCCTGATTCCCACCGATGCCCCGGCTGCTCTTGACCGCTCAGTGATCAGCCTCGTTCTCGTAGTTGGCGTAGCGCTCACGGCCCAGGGTTTACGCGGGCTACTCCGCCCGCAACGTCTGCGCTTCGCCAGGGTCGCCGCATGAAATGCCTCTTTCTTGCACTCGTGGTCTTGTTCCTAACAGCAACCGGTTGCACCGCAAGCCACCAAGGCCGGGTTCTGCCTGAAGCTGATCTAGAGCTATTGGCTGGCGGCACCTATGACCTGCAGCAAACAGGCCAGCCTCGGGCGCTGAACCTATGGGCAACATGGTGCGCACCATGTCGAGCCGAGCTTCCTGCCTTCGACGATGTCGCTAATCGAGTCGACGGTGTGGACATCGTTGGTATCAATGTCGGTGACACGGGCCCCGACGCTGCCGAACTGGTCGAAGAACTCGGGCTGAGTTTCGCCCAGGCACTAGATCCAAACGCCATTGTTCAGCAATCGCTGCAGATCATAGGAATGCCATCGACCATCTTCGTCGATGCCGACGGCGAGGTTGTACAGATCCATACTGGTGAACTCGAAGCTGACGAACTCGAAATGCTGCTACGCGATCTTTTTGACGCCACATTCAGCAACTAGACCAACGAAAAGCAGGGACCAGTGACGTCTACGATCACTTTTCCATCTACCTGAGTGACAACTTAAGCGGCGCAAACCAGCCCGCTTTTCTCGAGAGAAGTCTCGACTAGCAGGGGCAGGAAAAGAATGGCGATACGACCCTTCGAAACGGGTCGGTAGCAAGCTGGTACTCGCGGTGACGAGTTCCAATAGGCCATAACCACATCGTCTAAATTTGACCAAACGCTGCTTGTTGCACTCTCGTGCGTGATGCTCTTGCCAGCGCCCACTATCACCGTCTATCTACGCGGTGCGGTAAGAGCGCAGTTCGGTTGCGAGTAGGTCTTCGCGAGCCCGGGCAACACGAGAGCGAATTGTGCCAATGGGACAGTCCAAGATCTCGGCAGCGTCTTGATACGGCAGATCCAGGATCTGAGTAAGCACGAATGCCTGGCGACGTTCCAGGCTCAACGATTGGAGTACCGAGGTGACCTCGGTCCAACCAGCAGGAGGCCCATCGGCGGCATCGGGGACCTCGACGAAGGCATCGCGAGCACGTCGGCGCTTCCGAACCCGAGTTGCATCTGCGCACGTGTTACGGGCAATACACAGGAGCCATGACCTTGCCGATCCGTCGCCTCGAAAATTTGGAAGCGACCGCATCATACGTGCATAGGTCTCTTGCACGAGATCATCAGCTGTATCGGGATCACCAAGGTGACGACACAGACTCTGAACAGCGGGCAACATCTTGCGCGTAAACGAGTCCAGAGCAAAGCGATTGCCATCTCGGGCCGCCAGAGCGAGCTCGTCTAATTCATTCACTCCTTCAGTGTGCATTGTTGGGAACCAAGTCGGAGGGCACAGCGACCATTCGTAATGTGGCAGACATGATGTGCGACCAAGCCCGAGTTGAGATCTCGGCCCGCATCGACGGGGAACTCGACCCAGGTAACGACACGACCCTCGACACTCACATACACATCTGCGCCTCGTGCACGGCGTATCAGGCCAATGCATTTGCACTTCGGCGAACGCTACGAGTGCGAGCAGTCGGGCTGGCGTCAAGCGATCTCGAGCCTGCTGTCGACCTCGTCGGCTCGATGAAGGGTGTGTCCTTGCTTCGCTGGACACTGTTCGTAATTGGCGGCACCCTTGTTGTGCTGAATATGGCCTCAATCGTGTCCCCAGATGGGGGCGCAGCCGCTCACCTAAGTCGCCATGACGGCATCTTTGGAACAGCGCTTGGTATCGGCATGCTGGCCGTTGCAGCTAAGCCTCACCGAGCAATTGGACTCATCCCGCTTACGTCCACAATTGCAGGGCTCATGGCCATCGCCGCCGCCGCCGATCTTCTCAACGGTCAAGCCAACCTGCTGCCGGAGGCGGTCCACGGCGTGGAGTTCGGCGGGTTGGTGTGCCTCTGGATTATCTCCGGTGGGCCGAGTCGTGTTCCCAAACACCTAGCGGCTGTGACACGACATATGCCACAACTACCCCCCGATGCCAGCTAGACGAATATAAGAAGTCGACGTCCGCCCTGACCGTGCCGAAGCAATCGTTCCATCCTGTGAAACTAGCCGCCACCTATTAGCGTCTTACCGAGTGTCCTATCGAGTTGTTAATAGCGCCAATTCACCGGCCCTCTGCGCCCCTAACTGCGATCCCGAACCCAAAACTTCAAGCCAGGAATTAGCAGTTCCTGCGGCCTTGCCAGGAACACAAAACGCTCGCCGAATTATCTGCTGGAACCAACGAACAGGCCACTAGTGCTGCGTCCAACTCATCTCACTCTTCGTCTGCTGAAATTGCCAACACGAAGCTCGCTCGCCGCAGCCCACGGCGTACCCGCCGAATCGTTCCGCATGCTCACGGTCGTCGGACTGCACGTGGATAATGACCTGAGCCAGGTTGCCGGATGGGGCGAATGTAGCGCCTTGAACGAGCCCGGCTACACGACTGAGTGGGCCGAAGGTGCATTCGACATGATGCGAAGTGGCGGCCCAATCGACCCGGCAACAGCACCCATGGCATCAGCTGCCCTCGAGATGGCCATGCTCGACGCCGAACTAAAGCAAGCCGGCCAATCGCTAAGTGACCGACTCGGCACGACCGGCTTGTCGTCTACAGCTGGAGCTGTCGTTGGACTCGCTCCGCTGCCAACCATGCTTGACGAAATCGAGGGTTTAGCTGCACAGGGATACGGACGGATCAAGATCAAAATTGCGCCGGGCAGGATCGTCGTGCCTATGCAGGCCGTACGATCTGCCTTTCCTGAACTTGAGCTACACGTCGATGCAAACGGATCGCTTCACGACCGGGATATGGCATCGCTCCTCCGCCTGAGCGACTTAGGTGTGCGAGTCGTCGAGCAACCCTTCGCCTCGACTGACCTTCAAGCTGCTGCCCGACTCGTTGCCGATACCGATCTTGCCGTAGCCGCCGACGAGGCGGTTCAGTCTCCGCGCGATGTCGACACGCTCGTCGCTGGTCGTGCCGCGACTGCGGTTGTCGTCAAGCCTTCGAAGCTTGGCGGACTTCATAAAGCGCTCGACGTCTTAGACCGAATCCAAGTCGCCGGTATGCATGCAATTATCGGTGGCATGCTCGAGAGTGGCCTTGGTCGTCATGTCCTCGCAGCACTGGCGCCGCTTCCCGCTTTCACGTTGACCGGCGACCTGTCACCCGCTGGTCGTTGGCTTGACGGTGACCCATTCCACGATATTTTCATGCGTGATGGCATGATCGCTGCGCCTACTCAACCTGGGATCGCAGGCGAGCCCTCCGCCAGCCTCCTCGACCGCTACACGGTGTCCGATGCGACTATCGACGCCAGCCATATGGAACACCTCGCCTGATCTCAAGGTTCTACGCGTGAAGCACCAAAGAGAGCGATCAGCCGCCCAGTTGGCTGCCCCATGAGGCCACTACTGCAGCGGTAACCGTCGGGTTCTCAACGTGGACGGCATGCCCACCTTCGATGTTCACAAAGCGGGCGTTTGAACCAATCGCTGCGACCATCCGTTCACCGATCGCGGTGTACTTCTCATCGTTCGTGCCTGCGATCACCAAGACCGGCATGCGCAACGTGCTGAGACGATCCCACAGCGACTCCTGGGCACCAACTCCGCAGTGGCGCAGCGACATAGCCAGCCCTTCGGCTGAATTTTCGAAACGCTGGAACTTGGCAGATTGCTCATCGGAAAGGTGCGCGAACATCGGTTGTTGCAGCCATTCGGTTATAAACGCTGGCGTGCCGATCTCTACGATTCGTGCAGCTCGGAGGGCATCGGTCGCCTGCCGTTTCGTCCGTTCAGCGACAGGCTCGATGCCAGGCGTTGCACCGATCAGGATCAACGAGCGCATCTCGGTAAATCGCCCGTTGAGCGCTTCGTGCAGCAACATGCGGCCACCCATCGAGTAGCCCACATAGTGAGCTGGCCCGCCTGCATCAATAAGCAGTTGACCAGCCTTATTCAGGTCAGCGTTGTCGTAACCGCTCTGACCGTGGCCGGGTGCATCCATTGCGATGACATCAAAGTCCTTCGAACAGAGTTCGGCAAAGCTGCCCCAACACCGTGCGTTCTGCGTAAACCCGTGAGCGAGCGCGAGTCGAGGAGAATTGGTTGACGGGCCCAACCACTGAGTCGACAACATCAACGGCCGCAGTGGACAGTTCGTGTGTTGGCGCTTTGAAACAATGTGGCTGACATCGCCCTCGATGATGCTCGTTGTTCGATAAAGATTCCGATAGTGACCCTATATGGCTGGATGCACTGCCATACAGTAGCGAGGTGAACCATGCGCCGATAACGGCGAACGCTACATACAGCGCAACGCTGTGTGACCAGCTCTGGTCCGATGGCCTCAGAGCGGCATTCATCGCCCCCGGATCCCGGTCGACCCCCATGGCTCTCGCGCTCGTCGCCCATCAGGGCATCGCTGTGCAGGTCTTTCATGACGAACGTTCGGCTGCGTTCGCCGCGTTAGGTCACGGACTGGCAACCCGCTGCCCAGCACTCGTGCTGTGCAGCAGTGGCACCGCTGGTGCTCATTTCTACGCCGCAGTAATCGAGGCCGATGCTGCCGCCGTGCCTCTCATCGTCATCACGGCCGACCGGCCACCTGAGTTGTGGGGTCGGGGCGCGCCCCAGACAATCAACCAAACCCGCTTGTACGGCACCCATGTACGCGACTTTGTGGAACCTGGCGCTGCCGCCGACCTTGATCCAACAACGTGGCGCCTCGTGGCCCGTCGACTCTGGAACGCAGCAACAGGACCGGTTCCTGGGCCTGTCCATGCAAACCTGAGCTTTCGTGATCCACTTACCGGCACACCAGGCACCCTGCCCGAACCAATCGAGCCAAACGAACCGGTCACCAATACAACTGCCACAGCAGCGGCTATAGATGACCTCCAAGAGCGTCTTCGACCCGCTGCTGGTGTGATCATTGCTGGACGCAGTCAAACAGACCCAGAAGCCATTCTGAAGCTTGCAGAACAGCTCGGTTGGCCCGTGTTAGCTGACCACCGTTCGGGCTGTCGCAGCCCCAGCTCTGAGGTCGTGGTCCGCTGCTTTGATTCGCTCTTGCGGTCGTCAGCATTCGCGTCGTCGCACCGTCCTGAGGTTGTGCTTCGCATCGGTGAAATCGTTGCCAGCAAGTCACTCTCACAGTGGCTCAGCGCTTCAGCCGCCGCTGACACCTCGGTGTTCTCGAGTCGACCCCATGGCCGCACCATCGATCCCGAATCAATCGCCAACATCCTGTTCGATGAGCCGGGCGTCATCGCTGAACTCGCAAATCGATTGACTGGCCCTGCGGCCGACCCCTCATGGCTCGCGAGTTGGTCCAATGCTGACCTCACCGCAGCTGCGATCATCGATGCCGCGGTCGCTGCCGGCCCCCAGCCGAACGAGATCGCAATTGCCCAAGCCTGCGTTCGATCTGTGCCCACTGGTGGTGCACTCGTACTTTCCGCGTCGATGCCAGTCCGCGATGTCGAATGGTTTGGGCCGAACCGCAATGACATAACGGTCATCGCGAACCGTGGTGCGAACGGCATCGATGGCGTAGTGGCAACCGCTCTTGGCGTGGCACTGGCTGGCCAGCCAACCGTATGTCTGATCGGCGATGTCGCGTTCCTTCATGACTCGTCGACATTGATTGCCTTGCAACGGCGAACAGCGGACCTGACCATCGTTGTGACAAACAACGACGGCGGTGGGATCTTCTCGTTCCTTCCGCAACATCAACTGCTCGACACTGCCAGCTACGAAGAGTTGTTTGGAACCCCACACGGCACCGACCTGGCAGCACTCGTGCGCTCACATGGACTGATTGTCGAGGACTTTACCGATCCAATACCAGCGCCGTCTGGCATCCGGGTCGTCCTTGCTTCGACCGATCGTCAAAGCAACCTGACCCTCCATGATCAGGTGCAACACGCTGTGGCAGAAGCCCTGGTAGCAGCCCTGCCTTGACTCGGAGTCGCCGCCTTCGCTGGATCGTCTTCTGCCATAACGCTGTACCTGGACGAAGGACTGTCCTACAGTCTGCACATGAAGCGACTGGCAGCGATGGCCATTTTGTTCTGTCTATTAGCAATCAGCTGCGGTGACTCCGGCGACGGCGACATGTCAGCCACCAGCGGGCTGGCATCGGGCAGTTGCATGGCAGCAGACCCCGACTGTGCTGATGGTGCCGCCGTAGGACCAGCCCTAGAGCTCCCAAGCGCAGTAGCGCTCTCGGGCCCAGACCTTGAAGCTCCGTTACACGTGAGTTTTGGTGGCTTCTTCTACAGCGACGGCACCGTGTCGCAGTTGTGCTCTGCGCTCGCAGAGAGCTTCCCTCCACAGTGCAGTTCTGTTGTGATCAACCTCGAAGCATCGCTCGATGTTGTGCTAAATCACGTTGCCGAGTCATTCGGCAATCCTGAAGACGCGAAGATCAACATCGACCAGGGCATCTACTGGACCGACGACTGGATCAACCTATCTGGCATCCTCGCTGCAAACCGGCTGGTACTCGAGTGAGGCGCTCTATAGATTGGCCTGGTTGATGCTGTAAAGATCCATGACGTTGTCCCAGACCATGGCCTGACGTTCGGCGTCGGGCACGCCTGCGAGCACGTCTTCCAGGGTCTTCATCGAGTTCGGCCAGATCGAGTCATGGTGCGGATAGTCGTTGCCCCACACCAGATTGCCGATACCGATGTCGTGTCGCGTCGCGATGCCTTGCGCATCGTCTTCGAAGGTCACCCAAAAATTACGGTCGAAGTACTGCGATGGCTTCATGGTGACCTCGTCGGCCAACTCCCACGGTGTGCGGTACGCCGCATGATCGAGGCGCTGCTTAAAGTGTGCAACCCAGCCAGTTTCGAACTCGGCACATACGAACTTGAGCCCGGGAAAACGAGCCACGACGCCACTTGCGATCAGGTCCATGATCGAGTTGGCAACCGAGGTGTGGCTCAGCGTGTACCCCTTGAGCGTCCCGCCCGGTGTGCCCCAATGTTCGGGAAGCCCACAGTCGAATGACGTGCCAGTGAAGATATGCATGGTGACCGGAAGCTGCATGTCTTCGAGCACAGCCCAAAGCGGGTCGTACATCGGATCCGCGTAGGACTGGTCGATCGGCGCGTGTGACGGGATGGCGAAACCCCGCACGCCCAACTCACCGGCACGCTTCGCTTCCGCAACGCACGCATCGACGTCAGGCACTGGTAGGCATCCGATGCCGATCAGGCGGTCGCGGTTGGGCTTGCAGTAGTCCAGGATCCAGTCATTGTGTTGGCGAAAGGCCGCAGCCTTGATCGCAGGATCTTCAACCGCAAACGTGAACATGGACAAGCTCGGGTACATGACCTCGCCGCGGATGCCATCTTGGTCTTGCTCGGCAAGCCGCTTCGTCGAGTCGACCACTCCAGGATTCAACCCGTCGTAGCCAGCGGCGATCTTTGCGTTTGTCTCAGGTGTTCCCAGCGTGTTCCCAGCGATACCAAAACGGCCGACAGCCACCCGGCGTTGCCCTGCGATGTAGAGGAACTCGCCCTCGCCTGGTTCCATCTTGATTGTTGGCGCACCTTCACCGAAACGTTCGGCCAATCCGTCAAACACGGCCCGACCTTCAACAACATGCGAATCGCAGGAATAGAACTGCACGACGCGTCCCCCTTGACTAGTTAAACCGAAACTACCTCTCCCCGCTTACCCACCGCAAGAAAGAAGTACATCGGTGAACCCAACGCTGCGCTCGTCCTGATCGTCACAGTCCCAAGCATCCACCGGAGGTAGCCCACCGCACGCGTGCGGTACCAGCACCGAGACGCATCGAGGTCCCCGGTTCTGGCAAATGCCAGAAGTGAGTACCGGCGAGCAAGAACTCAGTAGCCGGCGCGTTTGTCGACTACGCCTTCGAATGGTTGTCCAGTCTGGGCGTGTTCGAGGTTGCGGATAAAGCGGGCGACGTTCTTTTGTGCGCGCAGTTGGCTAGCTCCTGCGGTATGCGGGGTCATCGCTACATTGGGCAGCGTGAAGAGTGGATGCTCTGGCGGCAACGGCTCACCAGGAGCCACGTCAAGTGCAGCGCCGCCCAGATGGCCGGATTCCAGCGCCCGCACCAGCGAGTCGCCGTGGATGATCTCGCCTCGGGTCACGTTCATGATGTAGCTCCCTGGCTTCATGATGGCGAATAGGTCATCGTTGAACATTGCGTCGGTCGTTTCGGTGAGAGGCAGGCACACGGCAACGACATCAGACGCTTCGAGCAACTCTGGCAGGCGGTCGATTCCCCACACTGTGTCCACGCCGTGGTCGGGCTCGCTCGGGTAAGCGTCGACAGCGATGTTGCGCATGCCAAACGCCACGGCTCGTTTCGCGATGGCCCGGCCCGTTCCGCCGAACCCGACGATGCCCATCGTCATGCCATCGAGTTCGATTTCTTGGCGACGCATATCGACCCGGTGCGCCCATGCGTCGGGACCCAGCTTGATCGCGGTGTGGATTTGCCGGGTCAGCGCAAGTAGGAGGCCCCACCCCGTATCGGCGAGGTGTCCACCGACCAGGCCCTTCTCACCGGTCAGTACAACATCTGAGTTGATGAAGTCGTCGAACATGAACATGTCGACGCCCGACGCAGTCGCGTGGACCCAACGCAGGTTCGGCGTTTGAGCGAAGGACGTCTCATTCACGATGCCAAGAATGGCCTCGGCATCGCCAGCATGTGCGGCGGCATCCTTCATGCTCGACGCGACTGTGATCTGACTTCCAGCGGGTGCAGCGTTTCGAATGTCGTCGAGAAACGGCGATGCGTCCATCATCGTCAGGCCCTCGATAACCAGGATGTTGGTCGCTCCGTCAAGGTGCACTGTCGTCATGGTGGTTTCCTTTAGATGATGGTGATATCGACGTCGCCGATACCCGAGTAGTTGGCTCGCCAGCGATCGCCTGGTTCGGCAGGAAAGCGGGCGAATGCGCCAGTAATGACCTTCTCGCCAGCTCGTAAAGTCTGTCCGTGCCGTGCAAGTTGCTCGACAAGGCGACATAACGACACGGCGTGATCGTCTACGAAGTCGCTAGACACACCGCTAAAAACAGTCTCGCCGTTGCGTTCCATCGTGATCTCTGTCGCCGACAATTCCGCTGCTGATGCTGGGGTCACCCCAGTGCCAGCCACGATGCCCCAGTTCGTCAAGCAGTCGGTGACCATGGCGTAGAAGTCAGGCCGCACAGAACCAGGTCGGACTTCGTTCAATTCGAAGCCAGCGGCAACCCCGCTGATGTAGCCGAAGATCTCATCGGGTGTCACGTCGGTTTTGCTGATGTCGGCGCCAACGGTGAAACACATCTCGGTCTCTACCGATAGACCCTGGACCACCGATGAGTCGACAGTGTCGCCAGATGCCAGGATGCGGTCAGCCAGGACAAACCCAAAGGGTCGCTCGTCGGCACCCAAACGAATGCGCGATGCTTCAGAGGTCAAACCAACCTTCCAGCCGCCAACGGTCTTGCCGGCATCGGTGTGTTCCTGCAAGACAGCGAGCTGAAGATCGAGCGCCTGCGGTAAATCGAGAGCCCCAACCAGAAAGTCCGGGCTGTAGTCACCGCTGGCTCGAGCGGCGAGTAGCCGCTTCGCGAGATCAGTCATGATCGACCTCCCCCACGACGGTGTTCGTGAGCACGCCAATACCTTCGATCTCTACTTCAAGTTGCTGGCCCGGCTCAAGGAATTTGGGCGGGTCGAACGAGCCGCCGGTGCCTTCAGGGGAGCCCGTAGCTATCACGTCGCCAGGGCGCAGTTCGATCGACTGCGACAAGTAGCTGATGATTTCGGCGACCGAGAAGATCATGTCGCCGGTGTTCGCGTCCTGGCGTGTCTCTCCATCAACCCGAGCACGCAGCCGAAGGTTCTGCGGGTCGTCGATTTCGTCTGCTGTCACCATCCACGGACCGATCGATCCGGACCGCTCAAAGTTCTTGCCAGCGTTCACGCTGTGGCGTTGCCACGCCCGCACCGACCCGTCATTCAGACAGGTCCAACCAGCGACATGATCGAGTGCGTGCTCAACGGTGATGTGGCGGCCGCCTAGCCCGATGACAGCGGCAAGTTCTGCCTCGTAGTCAAATGTCTCGGAAACTCTTGGTGCCACTAGTAATTCGTTGTGGCCGACGAGTGTCCCGGGCAGTTTCGAGAACCAGGGCGGGAACTTCGGCGTAGGCGGCTGTTTTCCTGCTGGATAGATCTTTTCGTAGTTCAAGCCTGCAGCGAAGACCCGGCCGGTGTCACCGAGCATCGGCCGAAAAGTCACATCTCCGATGGCGAGACCAATGACAACGTCATGGTCAGCGATCGTCATTTGCCAATCAGGCTTTTGCAGCAGATCGTGCAGCGTTCCAAGCCCTATAGGGCTGATGCCATTCGCTATCACCACGCCCAGCGTCGGCGATCCGTCTTCTCCTACATACTCAGCAATACGCACGAGACGACCCTACTTGTCACCGGACGGCGGCTGCGAATGGCCCTATGAGTCAGGGCCGCAGCAGAGCGCCGAGCATGGCCTGGAACTTGGCACGAGTTTCGGCAAGTTCTGATTCCGGGTCGCTCTCGCCAACAACACCAACGCCCGCCCAGATCGACGCAGCATCGCCGGTTACATGGCTCGACCGAAGCCCAACCGCGAATTCACCATTGCCCTCTCCATCGACCCAACCAACAGGTCCCGCGTAGAGACCCCGGTCGCCGGGCTCGGCGGTGTTGATTACCTTCAGTGCAAGGTCTTGTGGGTCGCCGCCAACTGCCGGCGTTGGATGAAGTGCCGCAACGAGTTCGAGCACCGAAGCTGCGGGTGACGACAGTCGACCTTCGACACGAGTTCCTAAGTGATGCACATTTGGCAATGTGATGATCGCCGGTTCTGGCTCAGCGTCGACATAGCTGCAGTAAGGCAGCAACGTGTCGAGCAACCAATCGATAGTGATCCGGTGTTCCCTTTGGTCCTTCGTTGACAGATTGAGGGCTACGGCGAGTTCGGCATCACGTACCGGATCAGAAGACCGGGGTGCGGTGCCTGCGAGTGGATGGGCCCGCACCAGGTCAACCTCGCGCGAGACCAGCAGCTCAGGGGATGCGCCAATGAAACCATCGACGGCGAAGATGATCGCCGTGCTAAAGGCCTGGTTCAGGCGCCGAAGCACCGCGGAAACATCGATCGGCTGATCGGTCTTCAAGAGCAGTTCTCGGGCCAACACGACCTTATTGAACTCGCCAGCCTTGATCCGGTCCCGCGCTGGGGCGACCACCTGGTCACGCCACAATTCTGGCGTAACGGCCGACATCAACTCATAGGTCGTCACCTGCGGGCGACTAGGTTCTTCGGCCAGGATTTGACGTGCTTGCTCCATACCTTGGGTCAACGTGATGCCCGTGGTCGTCATCCATCTGTTGCCAGCAGGGTCGTGTCCAACCACGACCTGGGGCACGATGAGTTCACCGGGTGCCTCACGATCAAACGGCATCGCTGCAAAAGCAACGGGGCCGCTCGCGGGAACCCCAATCTCGTCTTGGCCCCGGAGCGCAGCAAGTTCTTGTTGTGCCTGACCTGCGCCACTTGGCCGGACGATTGGGATACGCACCGCTACCCCGATCCCGGCCAGCAGCAACCCGTGGCGGCTCCACAACATCGCGGTCCGAGCACCGAGCTCTAGGGGATCAATAGCCCTGTCGAGGCGAACACTGTGGCTTTGCATCCCGGTCAGCGTATTGGTTGCGATGTGCAGTAGCCGGTTCGAATCCCCTTCCCGTCACCACGGGTTGTCGCTAGCACAACAATGAAGCTCTTAGCGTCGCTGCGGACTTCTTGCGCCAAGGAGAGGTTCGCACCAGCGGCCCCGCCATGACCGCTGCGGTTTATAGCGCTGAGTGGCATGCCCAAAATACAGTCCTCACCAATGCGCTTACGAGCACGCCAACGGTGACTGTCAGAACATTTCCATCTCATTCATCGAACAAGCACTTGGGTATTCGCCCAACGGATCGAGTCTTACCATGGCCGCGCCTGACAGGGTCAGCTTCGCGCTGAACATCATGGAATAAATCGACCTACCAGGGAAGCAAGCTCGCCTGAATTCCTTCGGCGAGCAGCGCTGCTAACACTTCCTCGGCATGTTCGAAATCGATAGTGTCGATGCGCAACTCGAGCAATGCGCTACGGGCGCCCGTCGACCCGAGACCATCGTGGTCAACCTGCACAACGTTGGCCCGAGCCGCTGCAATCGTCGAAGAGACCTGGGCGAGTCGCCCTGGTAGGTCATCGAGTTCTACCCGAATACGGTTCAGTCGGCCCTGGTTCGCCAGGCCTCGCAGTGTCACACTCGATAGCGTTCGAGGGTCAATATTGCCGCCGCACAGGACCAGACCAACACGCTGGCCGGCGAAAACCTCGGGGAATTCGAGACAGGCGGCCAGAGCAGCAGCGCCAGCGCCCTCGACGACCGTCTTCTCGATTTCGAGCAGCATGGCGATTGCCTCTTCGATAGCGGCTTCGCTAACAACTAGTACTTCGACTCGGTGATCACGCAGCAGCTGCTGGGTGATCGAGCCGGGCTCTGTCACGGCAATGCCGTCGGCCACAGTGGTACCAGCTACCGCCGTAGATGCACGTCCGGCAAGAGCGTCTGCCATCCACGGGTAGCGCTCGGTCTGCACACCGATTACTCGCACCGGTCGATCGTGGTCTGAAGCGGCCACGGCGATCCCGGACGCCAGTCCACCACCACCAACAGCTGCGACAATGGTGTCGAGTTGGGGTTCCTGCTCGAGCATCTCGATACCGACGGTGCCTTGCCCAGCGATCACGACAGGGTCGTTGAACGGGTGGATGAACTCAAGGTCGCGCTCGGCTGCAATGGCGAGCGCATGGACAGCGGCTTCCATCACATCGTTTCCGGCGAGTTCCACCGTGGCCCCTAAGTCGCGTGTTCGAGCGACCTTGACGAACGGCGTGTTCTCGGGCATGACGATCGTTGTTTCCAGACCCAGCAGCGAGCCGTGATAGGCCACACCCTGGGCATGGTTTCCAGCCGACATAGCAACCACGCCAGTGCCCGGGGCAACATTGAGCAATCGATTTCGAGCGCCCCGACCCTTGAAAGAGCCGGTGTATTGCAAGTTCTCAAACTTGAGGTGAACGGTTGTCCCCACGATCTCAGAAAGTGTTCGTGAGTGTGTCAGTGGTGTGCGCTCGAGAGCGCCGTCCAGGCGTTTGACGGCATCGCGAACGTCGTCGATTGTCACGGCAGGTTGTTCGGTCACGTGGCGACAGTAGCCGCCTAACTGTGGCGAAACGGCTGCGACCGACCACAATCATGGTGTGGATCGCACTATCTCGGCAACCGTCGACGCTGCTCCTGTCGCGACCATGGAAGCACTCGCCGACTTGAGCACGTATTCGGCTTGGCTCTCGTTGGTCGCCGCCGCTGAACCCGACGGGCCCGATGTCTGGCTGGTCACGCTGCGAGCACGCTTAGGGCCACTCTCTCGTTCCAAGCGGCTACGCATGATCCGCACCGAGCTTCTCGAGCACTCGGTCCGGTTCGAACGAGCCGAGACCGACGGCCGAAACCATGCAGAATGGGTGCTCAGCGCATCACTCGACCCAATCACCGTTTCGATTAGCGAGGTCAAGGTGCATCTGCACTACGGGGGTGCATTGTGGTCCGCTCCATTGGAAATTGTGTTGGCTTCGTTCGAAAGCAGTGCCGCTGAACGCCTGAGTGCCTACCTAAGCGAAACGAACTAACTGTTATGCGCGATCTCGTCATGCTGGACTTGCCGGCTGGACAAGCATTCGTCGACGCACTTCGCACCGTTTGGGACGCGGGGGACGCCGTATTTCCGCTGGATCAGCGGCTGCCCCAGACCGAGGCCGACCGCGTCATCGCTGTCGCACAGCCGACCGCTGTCGTCGGCTCTGACGGCGAACGCCGCAGTCTCGCTGGCGGTACGCCTGTTCACGATGGCGACGCGATCGTGGTCGCTACATCCGGCACGACCGGCAACCCGAAGGCCGTCATCCATACACACACCTCTGTTGCAGCGTCAGCCCATGCCACCAGTGACGGGCTCGGAGCGGACCCGACAACGGATCGATGGTTGGGCTGTCTTCCTCCAGCACATATCGGGGGCTTAGCCGTCATCACGCGATCACTGGTCACAGGAACCGGCCTAATCGTGCACGAAAGCTTCGATGCTCCAGCAGCCGACCAAGCTGCAATCGAAGGAGCCACGCTCGTGTCGTTGGTAACTCGGGCATTGAACCAGGTCGACGTCTTCGGTTTCCGCAAAGTGCTGATCGGCGGCGCCGCTCCCCCGCCCGACCTTCCCGACCATGTCATTGCTACCTATGGCATGACCGAAACGGGTTCCGGATGCGTGTACGACGGCTACCCGCTTGATGGTGTCGAGCTACGAGCGACACCTGCTGGCGAAATCGAGATTCGAGCTGACCTGCTATTGAGGGCCTATCGCACAGCCGACGGCGAGATCGACCCGTTCCGCCAAGATGGCTGGTTCCCCACAGGCGACCTCGGCAGCATCGACCCAGACGGCAGACTCTGGATCGATGGCCGAGCTGGCGACATGCTGATCACTGGCGGCGAGAACGTCTGGCCGCACCGCATCGAGCGAGTACTCGAAACACATCCCACCATCGCCGAGGCCGCCGTGATCGGGCGCCCAGATCCCGACTGGGGGCACAAGATCGTCGCCGTCGTTGTTCTCTCGGGCGATACGACACCGACACTCGATGATCTGCGTGACTATGTGCGGGCCGATCTACCCGCATGGAACGCACCCAAAGAACTCGTCGTGGTCGAGTCGCTCCCCAAGACTGCACTCGGCAAGGTTCGCAAGGCCGATCTCTAGAACATTCTGACACCCTCGGGGTGTCAGAATTTGCTAAAGGGTGGCTTTGCGGTCGGTCCATGCCTGGACCAGGTCGGGAGCTTCGGCTGCGAAATGTTCCAAGTCGCCCGGCTCGATCGTGCGAGCCGTGAGTTCGAGGCGATGGCCACTGGGGTCGTAGAAGTAGATCGAGCGGATGAAGCCGTGGTCGACCGGTCCAAGTACATCGATGTTGTGCTCCACCAGATTCTGGTGAGCGGCATCGAGCGCATCTATCGACGCTACTTCGAGTGCCAAATGTTGGGCCCAGTCAGGATTATTCGCCTGAGCCACGGCCGGTTCGTCAACTAGGTCGAAGAAGGCAACCCAACTTCCGTCGGCCATTTCGAAGAAAAGGTGGCAGTGAGGCGCGAACTCTTGTGTAGATGGCACGCGGTCCTGCGTGATCACATGAGCAAGCTTCATGCCGAGAACGTCGCTGTAGAAGTTCATGGTCTCGGCGGCGTCGCGGCATCGATACGCAACATGGTTCAGCTTTTGGACGTCCACCTGGCCATCTTAGAACACATTGCCAATGACAAGTTTTCTAAAATAGAACGGCGTAACCCCTTCCCAAAACGTCCCTACCGAGACGCAACATAAGACGCCACGGCCCGTCTATTCCCAAATGAAGTCGCCGTCTCGTGTCCTGTCCGCGTACGCAACACGCTGCTGCACGTCGTTAGGTACCTGGCCGAACCCACGTCGTCGCGGACCTGGTTCTCAAACCACCGTCGCGAACCAATAAGTTCTGGTTCCTGCGAACTTGGGACTAGTCCCCTTTCCCCTTTCTTTACGCTTGCATATTTGCGGTCCCGACAAGCCTGAGGCGTTGTGACTGGCGACCCTTCCGCAACACCAGCATTGTTGCGCACCCTGATAGCTTCGGCCTATGACGACTACCTCGACTGCCGATATCGAGTTCTTCTTCGACCCCATATGTCCGTTCGCCTGGATCACCTCGCGCTGGGTCGAAAAGGTTGTAGCGCAGTCTGACTACGACGTCGAGTGGCGCTTTATCAGTCTTCGAATTCTGAACAAGGCCAAGGACTACGCCACGGAATTCCCCGCCGGTTACGAACACGGTCACACCGCAGGGCTGCGAATGTTGCGGGTGGCGTCCCATGTACGCGACGAGCTTGGCTCTGAACCGCTTGGCTCCCTCTACACCGCCTTTGGTGATAGTTACTTCAGTGTCGAAAAGGCTGACGGCGAGGCGGCCCGAGTAGCTCTCGGTTCGGTCGAAGCGGTCACCGCCTGCCTGACCACCGCTGGGCTCGACACGAAGTACGCTGCTGCCGCCGACGACACGGCGTGGGACCAACTCATCGAGGACGAGACCGAACTAGCCTTGTCCCGCACCGGGCGCGACGTCGGCACACCCATCATTACGTTCCAGCCGCCAGACGGACTCTCGTTCTTTGGACCAGTGATCAGCAGGGTACCTGCCGACGAAGACGCGCTGCCATTGTGGGAAGCCGTCACCACGCTGGCTCGCTACCCCGGCTTCTCAGAGATGAAGCGAAGTATGCGTGAAGCACCTCAGCTCAATGTTCTGGGCGGTATGACTGAGTCACCAAAGATGGAAGATTGGAAGGGCGGCCACCGCGCCGGGCACCTTCCCAACGAGTGACCACCGCACTTCCACCAACACGACCCTTCGCCGGATTCCACTTTCTCCCTATCGATGCACCGCGCGTTCGTCGCGTTGTCCAACTCCTGATCGGCCTAGCACTCTTCGCTGTGTCCCTTTCGTTCACGGTTGAGCCAAAACTCGGTGCGAGCCCGTGGACCGTCTTCCATGAAGGCGCAAGCGATCAAACGAACCTGTCTTTCGGCACCGTCGTGTCGTTAACAGGTGTGTTGTTGTTGGGCGCCTTGTGGTGGCTTAAGGAGCCGGTTGGGCTGGGAACCGTGCTGAATGTCGCGATCATTGGACCCATCGCTGATGTTTCACTGCGAATCATTCCAGATCTCGAGAATATGGTCGTGCGGGTGCTGATGCTTGGGACTGCACCGGTGCTCTTAGGACTCGGTACCGGCCTGTATCTGGGAACCGCTGTCGGCCCGGGACCTCGCGACGGCATCATGACGGCGCTCAACAAAAGGGGCATCGAGACATGGAAAGCGCGCACAGCAATCGAGCTCACGGCCCTGGCTGTCGGGTTCCTGCTGGGCGGCGTCGCCGGCTTTGGAACGATCTGGATGGCATTTACTGTCGGTCCATGTGTGCAGTTCTTCCTTCCGTGGTTCAGAATTGATACGGAGTGACCTCTGAACCTGGAGACCTGTCGGCACTGACCTCGACCTGGCCAGGCACCAGTGCCCTTGCCATAGCGAACCAAAACACAGTGCTCGGCGCCGCAGGTAACCTCGACTGGGTGACGCTCATAGCGTCGGTCTCCAAGCTATTCACTTCCTATGCTTGCCTTGTCGCTCTTGAAGAAGGCACCATCTCACTCGATGACCAAGCGGGCCCGTCAGGATCTACGGTGCGCCACCTTATGGCGCACGCCTCTGGTCTGGGCTTCGATTCCGACGCCAGCAGCACGTTTAAACCGGGGATCCGGCGGATCTATTCGAACGTCGGCATAGAGAAGCTTGCTAACCATCTTCAAACTGCTGCTGGAATCCCATTCACCGACTATCTGGTCGAGGCGGTCATCGAACCGCTCGGCCTAGTTGGTTTCGAAGCACAAGGCTCGCCTGCCCATGGCATGCGAGCCTCGATAAACCATCTGCTGGCTTTGGGCCGTGAGCTGATGAACCCCACGTTGGTGGCCCGCGAGACACTCGATCACGCCACATCACCAGTATTTCCCGAGCTGCCGGGCGTGCTTCCTGGCTTCGGCTCAGCTGACCCGAACCTTTGGGGTCTCGGATTTGAGATCCGTGGCAACAAGAATCCACACTGGACGGGCACCCGCCTCGACCCGACCACGTTTGGTCACTTCGGTGGTTCCGGTTCGTTCCTATGGGTCGACCCAACACGCCAACTAGTGGGAGCATCGCTGTCTAGCGAGGCGTTCGGCCCGTGGGCGATCGACGCATGGCCGACTGCCAACACCGTTCTCATCGAACGCTACGGCTAGCAGAATCTGAACAATGGGTGTCTTGGTCGTACGAATCGACGATATGGAGCTTGAGGCTTGCAGCGATTGGCTGTGGCAGCTGGGAGCAACCGCTATCGAAGAACGCAGCGACGGCGGGAAGCTGTCGCTGTTCGTCGGCTTCGGCCATGACGACCTAGCTCTAGAAGCTCGCTCGGTATTGGGCGAGCGGTGGCCATGCAGGTTCGAGAGCACCGGCGACGAAGCCGCCTGGCGGGACGAGTGGATAAAATGGATCGAGCCCATTCAGGTTGCAGGCTTTGTCGTCCACGCTCCATGGCATAACCCGTCGCTATGGGCCGACGCCCCTGTCGGATCACCTGAATTATCTATCGATCCCGGCCGCGCCTTCGGGTCTGGGCACCACCCCACGACTCGTCTGGCTCTGACCGCAATGCGTTCAATTGTCGGACCTGGCGCCAGGGTGCTCGATGTGGGGTGTGGCACGGGAATTTTGTCGATCGCAGCCGCCCGCCTTGGGGCCAAAGCGGTACTCGGCATCGACCTGGACTACGACATCCTCGAGGTAGCTGACGCTAACGTGGAAGCGAACGGTGTCGCCGATCAGGTCTCGCTTCGTACCGACGATGTACACGACCTGACCGAGTGCTTCGACATAGTGGTTGCGAATATTGTGATCGGCGATCTGATGGGCCTGATGCCAGCGGTTGTTGATCGAGCAGACTCAGCGGTGGTGATCAGCGGTTTCCTTGGCGACCAATTCGAACGTCTGCTTGGCCAGGTCAACATCGACGTAGCCGAACGCACGTCACTCGACGGCTGGGGATGCGCCATCCTGACCCCCACCAACTAACCCTGAACCACTTGAGACGGGTACCTCATACACGTCTCAATTCGATGCGGTTCACTGGTGCCGATATGTCAGGCGATGGCGGCCTGTTGGGTGGCGCAGATGGCATGCCATTCGCAGCCTTCAACATGGTCATTGACCAGCCCCATAGCCTGCATGAACGCATAGGCAGTGGTTGGACCAAAGAACTTCCAGCCCCGCTTCTTTAGGTCCTTGCTAAGCGCTGTCGAAGTGGCCGTCTGATTGGCTATGAGCAGGCCGGGTTCCTTCAGGTCAGGCTCGCGTTTTGTCGGCCGCCATCCCCACACGTACTCCCTGACCGAACCAAATTCATCAGCCATCTCAAGGGCGCGTGCAGCGTTGTTGATCGTGGCCTCGATTTTGCCTCGATGGCGAATAATGCCTGCGTCCTGCAGTAGCCGTTCGGTATCGGACTCGTCGAACTCAGCAACGCTGGCAATCTCGAAGTTGGCGAACGCAGCGCGGAAGTTCTCGCGTTTGCGAAGAACCGTGATCCACGACAGCCCTGACTGAAAGCCCTCGAGACAGATCTTCTCAAATAGGCGGTCGTCGTTGAGGGTAGGCCGGCCCCATTCCTCGTCGTGATAGATCGTGTAGTCATCCAGATCCCCAGGCCACCAACAACGCAAGTGACCATCGACTCCTTCACGAAGCAGTTCGCTCATGACCCCCACCCTAAGTGTCCAGTCCTGCTATTCATAGCGTAAATTCAACGACCCTCACCACCTCTCGTTACGTTCTTGACAACCACGGCCGGGGCCAGGAGTACACGTTCCTGTGGCCTAATAATTGAGGCCATGCCCTCGATCATTCCCGATGGGGACGAGGGCACCCTTGGTCTGGCCGACCATGAGCGTCTCATCACAGATAACCGTCACCGAAGCCCCTAGAAGTACCGTTGCGACGATGATCAGGGGATTGGAGACTAAGCAGCGCAAGGGCGCGTTCCCAATTTGGGTCGTGATCACGTTCGGCGGGATCCTCACCGCTGTCTCGCTGGGAATCCGCTCAACATTTGGTGTCTTCCTGGACCCTGTCGTCGAGGGCGTGCTCGATGGCGTACAAGGACCGTGGGGTATCGCTATTGCGGTGCAGAGCATCATGTGGGGTATCAGCCAACCGGTGGCTGGTGCGGTCTCTGATCGTTACGGCGGCGCAGTCACCTTCGCTGGCGGAACAGTGATCTATGCAGTTGCCCTATTACTCATGTCGACCGCACAAAGCGCGTTCATGGTCATCTTTGCGGGGGGCTTCCTGACCGGTATCGCAGTCGGCGCTGCCAGCTTCGCTGTGGTCTTGTCCGCCGTCGGTCGCATGGCCAGCCCCGCACGGCGTTCGATGGCACTTGGCGTGGTAAGCGCCGCCGGGTCGATGGGTCAGTTCATTCTTGTGCCACTCGCCCGCCTCCTCATTGACCGGTGGTCGTGGCAAGACGCTTTCGTGGCATTCGCTGTCGTCGCCGCTGCAACCATCCTGCTGACCCCGTCCCTGCGAGGCAGCGCAACTCGCTTCTTCCCTGAACCAGCCGAGACTGCTACTGGTCGCACGCTGCGCCAAGAGCTTCGGCGTGCGGCTCAGGCCAGGCCGTATCTGCTGCTCAACGCAGCATTCTTCGTTTGTGGCTTCCATGTAACATTAATCGGCGCCTACTTGCCGCGCTACGGCGAGGACCTAGGGCACAAAGACACAGCAACGACAGCACTTGCGCTGATTGGTTTGTTCAACGTGTTTGGATCACTCGCCGCCGGTGCGCTCGGCGGAAAACACTCCAAAACCAAGCTGCTCAGCGGCATCTATGCCGCCCGAGCCCTCGTCATCAGCGTCTACATATTGCTGCCCCCAGAACCGGCATTCACTCTGCTCTTTGGGGCCGCGATCGGCCTATTGTGGCTGTCGACTGTTCCGTTGACATCTGGCATGGTTACCGAACAATTCGGCACGACCCATTCCGGAGCGCTATTCGGCATCGTCTTCTTCTCTCACCAACTCGGCGCCTTCGCCGGCGCCCTCGGTGGCAGCTGGGCGCACGACCGTTATGGCAGCTACGACCTGGTCTGGTGGATTGCCGTTGCCCTTGGCGTCGCCGCTTCGCTCATCCATTTGTCGATCGAGGAAGGGCCCGTCCAGAACACTCCCTCCGGCACAACCCGCGCAGGCGGACTGCTTCCCGCTGGTGGCTTGGCAAGCGTCCTGCTCATTGTCGGGATCGGAGCGGTACTGCTTCCAGTCTTGACAGGCAGCGACGACATCGGCGTCCTAGTCAGCTGGTGTTTCTCGGTGCTCGAGCGGTAGCCCCTCGTGAGTGACCGTTATCAGCCCCCACCGGGTTCCCAGAGCGAGCCCAACAGCTACCGGTTGAAGCGGCTCTCGAAACCCATACGCATAGCCGGCACGAAGAACTGTTCGGTGTAGTCATACACAGCCGCCAACATGCGGTCGACTAGGTCAGCGTCGACATGGCGATTGTCAACCTGGCCCCGTAGATAGATCGCGTTCTCGCCGCCGGTAACGAAGTGCAATGGATGCATGGACGCGTTACGCATCAACAAGTGTGCAAACAGCGCCTCCCGGTTCTCATCGGGGTCAGGCATGAAGTAGCTCTCGACGACCAGCGTGCGTTGACCCAGTGTGTACTCGGCGCTGAAGTGCTGCTTGGATTCGCCATCGATACGCACGTACCAGAACGGATTGTCGATCTCGCCTCGTTCAACCGCAGCGACCGCGTCGATCTCGTCGAGTGCAACCTGAAGGGTGGCATCGATGAGCGTCTCGATCCTGTCAAGCTCAATTGCATCGGGCGGGGTCGACATCAGCAGTTCACAGGTTCACGGACAGCGATCTGTGAATACAGGTCTCGCAGATGCAACGCCGTTGTTGACCACCGGTAGTCTCGCGCCCGCTCGAACGATGCCATAGCTAGTTCAGCAGCCAGCATTGGGTGGCTGAAAATTTGATCCATATAGGTAGCGAAGACGGAAGGGTCGCTGCCGGCCACTAAGAAGCCTGTCTTGCCATGGTCGACCAGTGTGCGCAGCCCACCTACCGATGACGCCACGACGGGCGTTCCACACGCGGCGGCTTCGAGCGCCACAAGGCCGAACGATTCGCTGCGGCTGGGCACGATACAAATGTCTGCTGCCCGGTACCAGCTGGACAACAGGTGGTGTGGAACGGGTTTCTCGAATCGCACGCGGTCTTCAAGTCCGTATTTGGCGATAGCGCGTCTGACCAATGCCAGTTCTTGTTCGCCTTCACGGCCGCTGGGGCCACCAACAATGACCAGCCTGGCATCTTTGTTCTTCATCCGGCCAAGCGCCTCGGCGGCAACTGAAACGCCCTTGAGGGGTTGAATGCGTCCAACGAACAACACGGTCGGCTTGTCGTCGAGCCCGACGGCTTCACGTGCCGCTGACTGCATGCCTGGTGAGAAGATCGCGTGTTCAACGCCAGGCACGACATAACTAATTCGTTCAGTTGGTGTGCCATAGAGGCGCTTAAGCCAGTTCGCTTCGGCCACGCAGCTAGCGGTTACGGCGTCGCTGCAGGCAATCACCTGCGCTTCAGCTTGCGCTCGGCGTTCAGGCTCATGGTCGCCAGTTTCGGCTTTGACCCGAGCGAGCGTGTGGAATGTCGTGATTAGCGGGATGTCGAGCCGGTGCTTGATGCGATGTCCCGCCACTCCGGACAGCCAGTAATTGGCGTGCAGGACATCGACACCACCCTGGGCGAGGATGTCGGCTTCGACCTTGTCGGCAAACTCGTCGACGATGTCGTACAGCTCTTCCTTCGCAAGGTCGGAAGGACCAGCGGAAATATGTACTACCCGCACACCAGGTTCAAGATCCACCTCCGCTGGAAGATCTGGGTGCCAAGCACGAACGTAGACATGACAGATGGCGCCCGTATGGGCCAAGTGCCCAACAAGCTCACGGATGTACACGTTCATCCCGCCGCTGTCACCGGAACCGGGCTGTGCTAGCGGCGAGGTATGCAACGACAGCAACGCAATGCGAGCTGGTGCATTTGATGCCCCCAAGGTCACGTCCTAAAGATATCGGGCATCGAGCGCCCTCCGCGAACCCGAACGGGGGTTCCCGGCGCGCTCTGTTACGCAGCCCGATCACCTGAGCGCTACTAATCGAAAATTGGGACCATCAAAGCGCCCAGAACGACATGCTGATCACTCGCTGATCGATGCAGGCGCTCACCCGCCGGAAACTGGCGGGAGGATAGCGACTTCATCCTGGTCATGGACCACGGTGTCCCGCTCGGCTGGTTCACCATTTACCCAGACTTTGCAGGTCGGGATCAACGCAGAGAAATGGTCACCGAACTTGTCGCAGGCTGCATCGACAACCTGGCCCACAGTGGCCCCGTCGATCGTGATTGAACGCTCGCCAGCAGCGGCTTCACGAACCGAAGCGAACAGTCGCAGTGTGGCCATGTAGGCGATGCTAGCGAAGGGAATCGTTTACGACCGACCGTGCCCGGTAGCTTTGTCTATCGTGGGAAGCGCAGCGGTTCGATGACAGAGATTTTAATGGTCCGCCATGGCCAGTCTGAGTGGAACGCCCAGGGCCGTTGGCAAGGGCAGGCCGATCCGCCACTGAGCGCTCTTGGGCTCGAGCAGGCACAAGCCGGCAGCGTCTATCTGACCAAGCTGCATGCCGAGTTGGCATTTGATGGCATCGGCTCCTCAACACTTGACCGTGCCGCCACCACTGGTGATGTCATCGCTCAACATCTGGGCTTCAACACGCCCTTTCGCACTGCCAATCTGGCCGAGCGCAGCGCCGGCGAATGGAGCGGGCTGACACGCGACGAGATTGATACCCAGTACCCGGGCTACCTAAAGTCCCGAAGATACCCGCCCGGGTATGAAGGCGACGAGGACCTCCTCCCACGCATCCAGCGAGGTCTGCGTGAGGTCATCGAAAGCGTGCCAGGTGATCGACTGCTCGTTACCGCACATGGCGGGATTATCTACTGCATCGAGGCCAGCGTTGGCCGGTCGTTCCGCCATATGCCGAACTTGGGTGCACTCTGGTTCGATTTCGATAAGAACGGAACGTTCGCTCTGGGCGAGCGCACCGAGCTGCTTGCTGACTTCTCCGGGGAAGCAACAACACCCGACCAGATCTAGGGAAGTCCGAAGCTTTCGCTGCGGTCTCACTACTGTCGACGGGGCCCTGATCTACGGTCCCACCCAGCCTGATTGGACCTAGGGAAATTGGTAATTACCGAGGCTGCTTGGTACCGGCGCAGCGGGCCAGCATGGGACGGTCATCTAGCTCGCCTGCCGCTTGAGCTACATCGCAAATTTGGCAGATTTTTGCCGAATCTCGAGCTAAGCATTTAAGCACCAGATCGGTGTCATTCAGGTCATTCTGCACCGTGTTCAACCACTCGACATCGGGACGCGTCGCCAGGTCGATGCCGATGTTAGGTCGCTCGGAAACAGCCGCTTGTGCGACAACAACGCCGTCTGACTGGGGCTCGGATTCGTTCACTCTGTGACCCTATCCACCCAATCTGCGAGTAAACCGGACCAGACACGCCAAAGTGCCCGCTAAGCTCCACTCGCCTCCGTGGCGCAGTCTGGTTAGCGCAGTGGACTTTTAATCCATTGGTCGTGGGTTCGAATCCCACCGGGGGTACCAAACTTGCATCGTCGCCGTCTACCGACTGCGACGGCAAGTAAAACAGCGGTGCATCAGCGGTTCTAAATCCGCCATCACCGTGTGCCAGGCCGTCAGGATGCACGAGGTAGCGGAATCCTGGCCGATCCGAAGCGCCTTGCGGCGTCCGACGCTGTCCGCGGTCTTGCCGGCAACGACCAGAAGTGATCCAAACAAGATGTCGTACAAGCTGACCATCCACGAGCCATCAGCGCTCGTGATCTCGAAGTCGCTGAGGATGTCCGGGAATGCCACGTTGACAACCGCTACGTCGAACATGACCACGGCAAATGAGATCGCACAGACCGCAAAGACCGGTCACGGGAGCCCCCGCCCCTCGGGCGATATGCAGTTACCTGACTCAGCGGGGAAATCACTCACCCAGTCTGGGGTTTCAGGCGGTACAGCAGCGCTGTGCCGATGAGGCCGGAGGCAACGGCAGTCCACTGGGCTGCAGAATGACCGGAGGAGTCGATGATTCGTCCCATGACCGGCGGGCCGATGAGGCCACCGAGCCCGTTGGCCGTGTAGAGCGCTCCGAGGACTCCACCCATACCGACAGTGCCAAATAGTTGGGCGAGCACCGCGGGCGACAGCGCGATAATACCGCCGTAGGCGACACCAAGGACGACCGCAAATGCGATGAGCAGCGGGTAGTTCGTGCCGGCTGCAAGCCAGATAAGAAAACTCAACCCGAGCCCGAGACACGACCATCGGAACAGAGCAATAATGCCGACTTTTCCTGCGAACGCTCCAAGAGCCAGGCGGCCAACAATCGAAGCCATGCCGATGATTCCAAGAAGCAGTGCAGCCGATCCGGTGGCGCCGGTTACATCGATGTAATCGGCCATGAAGACGAACACGGTAAACAGCGAGGCCGACATAAAGAACGACGACGCATAAAGGACCCAGAAGTCGCGGCGGCCGCGAATTACTTCGCGAATAGGTCGGGGAACAGCGACTGAGCCCGGTGTCCTGTGCGCTCCCACTGCAGCGATCAGCAACAGGACTCCTGAGGTGATGGCCAAGACCCGGTAAGCATCGCGCCATCCCTGAGCGTCGATCACCCGCTCGATGATCGGGACCAGCACAAGAGTGCCTGCGCCAATACCCGCAACCGCAAGCCCAAGAGCGAGTGTTCGCTTCTCAACGAACCAGCCACCCACAGTCGCCACCATCGGCACAAAGCAACAGGCGACCCCGATGCCCACACCCAGCCCGTAGGTCAGGTAGCCGAGCTGGATCGAGGAGACCTCTGCGGTGAGCAACAGGCCGATCACCATGGAAGCAGCTCCGAGGATCATCACTGGTCGTGGGCCGATTCGATCGGCGAGCCTGCCGGTGAAGGGGCCTATAGCGAAATAAGCAAAGGTGGTGATAGCGAAGAACAGTGCTGTCTCGGATCGGCTGGTTCCGAACTCATCGGCCATAGGTCCAAAGAACTCACCAAAGCTGTAGGCCACGCCAAACACCGTGAACATGGCAAGGAAGGCAGAGAACACGACCACCCAACCTCGCCTCGAGTCAACGCCATGCGAAGTTCCACTATCTGGTCTGACGGTTGTCTCGGTCACGGTGTGCGTGTCCTCATCCTAGAATCTGACGTAGCCACGGTTACTAATTTCGTACCCACCAGTACGGCATGATGATGTACCGTTGCCTCCAGGTCAAGGGATTCTTTTACTGAAAGGACCGAAATAGTGGCTGGACGTCCGAGAGCACTCGATCTCGACACCGCATTGCCCATGATCCTTCGGCTCTTTTGGGAGCGTGGGTATTCGGGGCAGACGTTGGATCAAGTCGCGGCAGAGCTCGGCGTCACTAAACCCACGTTGTGTCGCACGTTTGGCGACAAGGACGCCATCTTCGTTGCCGCCCTTGACGAGTACCACCAGACCTACATTGCCCCCGCCGAGGAATGCCTGGCAAAAGCCGACACCTTGAGCGAAGGGCTGCATGGGTTCTTCGCCGTCTTCGTCGCACGGATCGTCGACGATGACCTACCGCCAGGGTGTTTCATGGGCGACACCGCCGCCACCGGCCAATTCAGCACCGGCACTGTCGCCGAGACCCTCCACACACTGCACGAGCGCTTGGCCTCGACAGTGCACCAACACATCGAAACTGCCATAGACAATGGCGAACTCAAGTCGACCACATCGAGCGTGCCGGTGCTCCAGTTCGTCTTGGGTCAAGTCTCGGCACTCTCGGCAATCTCGCGTTCAAATCCAACACAAACACAACTCGACACCGTGGTCCAATACATGCTCAACGGGCTCCCGAGGGCAGACACATCCAGGCCAGGTGATTAGCTCCCCAGGTAGCGGTCAGGGTTCGCGTAGTGTCCAGCCAGGGGTGCCCGGAGCGCAATCACTTTCTGGTCCTCGACCTGCTGTTCGTTGACCATGACAATCGAAACGGGTCGCAGTGATCCCGTCTACCTTCAGCGAGATCAACCAGGCCGTCATCCCGCGGGCTCCACTGTCGCCAATACGCCGAAATATCACCGCTATGTCGACCTATCCAGCCGCCGACATCGACGTCTTCTTGCCGTTGAGCACCTAGCCCTGGACAACACGCTCGATCTTCCGGTCTAGCTGCGCAGCGTCGGACCCAGCGCTGCCAACGTCCGCCCTGCGGTCAGATCTTGCAGCTATGACTCAACCACCTCGCGCTCACCGTGATCAACAATAATTTGAGCATTGAGCGACCCGAGCAGACTGATGTACGACATCGAGAGACCTGCGGAAGCAATCTGTTCGTGGATCACTCTTGCGGCGACCTTCGATGCGCCTTGACCGCCGTATTCTTCCGACAGTTCCGGAGCTATAAGCCCGAGTGCGCCCATCTCGGCCTATACGAACGATCGAGGACTCTCGACTCGTCGAGCGCTGCAAAGCCGGGCGCTATGCGTTCGTCTGCGAAACGCCCGGCCATCTCGGCGAGCACGAGTAAGTCGTGGTCTAGTTAGGGGTTCGGGTGTATCTTCGCCTGTCGAATTCGCGAAAATTTGGCTTGTGCTTCTCTTTCAAAGCATTCACGCCTTCCTTCGTTTCTTCAGATTCGGAATAGAGGGGGAGCGCAGATCGCCCCAACCGATTGCGTATCCCTGCACACGAACGATCACCGGGACTAGGGCATCACGGATTGCCCCACGCAATTCTTCAACGGCCATGCCGACCGTGCCGCTGCCGTTGGACTGGCGTTCGTGTATCCCTTGATCGCCGCAGTTGCAAAATACTCGATCGTCAGCGCCGGAGAGCACAATCGCTCCGATATCTGGGTCTTAGACAGCTCGGTGAAACACATGAATTAGGTCATCGCAGATTTGACCCGTGAACGCGTTCATGACCCCGGGGTGGTCGATCGTGATGTCACAACATGGTTACGGTTTTCGACCGTATTGTCGGTGTATCCCATGGTCAAACATTCTTTCAGAGGTGCTGTGTCGAGAAGGGCAGATTCGGTCAGAGAGCGTGCGTTGTCGAGGCAGTGGTCAACCGGCCATGGTGAGGCCACCCGAAACACTCAGTACCTGGCCGGTTACAAACGCGGCCTCGTCGCTAGCGAAGAACAGCACGGCGCCAGCGAGGTCATCGGGCTGGCCAATACGCCCCATCGGGATCGAGCGCCGAAACGCTTCTCGCAATTTGTCGGGGTTCGCTGCTGCGTCGACGAAACCAGCGAGAAGCGCGGTGTCAGTTGGGCCCGGACACACGACGTTAAACGTGATGCCGTGACGTGAATGCTCACGGGCAAGCGTCTTGGAAAACGCGACGATGCCCGCTTTGCATGCGGCGTAAACCGCTTCGCCCGACGAACCCACGCGGGCGGCATCTGAGGATACGTTTACGACTCGACCGACCCCTCGCTCGACCATGGCAGGAAGCACAGCGTGGTGCATATTAAGGGCCCCGACCAGGTTGATGTCAATGAGTTTCGACCAGTCCTCGGGCGCGGTATCAAGAAATGGAACGAAGAGATCCCAACCGGCGTTATTGACCAACACGTCGATCGGCCCTAATTCGGCGACTACGCGTTCAACCGCTGCGTCAACAGAAGGCCGTTCCGTGATGTCACAGGTAACAGCGAGTGCCTGTGCCCCGTTTGCGGCCAGAGCGTCAGCCACATCCTGAGCCGGGCCCGCAGCTCGATCGAGGACAGCCACTCGGGCCCCCTCGGCAGCGAACTCTCGACAGAGCGCGCCGCCAATACCACCGCCACCACCGGTTACCACAACGGTCTTACCTTCGAATCTTCCCACGAAAATTTCCTCCTAATTTGACTGTCAGATTTATCATGATGTTGTTTTACTTGTCTAAATTGCACAGCTCTTATCCAGGGGAGTCCCTGCGTCGACTATCGACGACAAGACTGACGACCGCTAATCAAACTCAGTTGCTACGCCGAGGTTTCGTTGACAACAGTTGACAGAAAACCAAGATGGCACGATGAATAGCTGCACAATAGGTTGCGCCTTGCCTGAATTCACCTAGGCCGACGCGCCTCACTCGTTTTTGTTGTGAGTGACCTCGTATTGTTGGATGGGGTCATGGCCGCGACCCACCTCGCCACCCCACGGCCGGTCGTTCGTGGTTCAGCATCCATTCAGGAGGAAGCATGAAGATTGGTATTGGGCTGTGGTGCCTGCAGTCAACAGCGACGGCGCCACGCTCGTTCACCCAGGCGTACCAAGACCTTCTCAACGACGCGCAACTGGCCGAAGAGGTCGGTGTCCACTCGCTCTGGCTCTCTGAACATCATGGCTACTACGACGGCTATTGCCCAGCGTTGCTTCCCGCAGCCGCAGCAGCCCTATCGGTCACCACGACATTACAGGTGGGCACGGGCGTGCTCCTGCTCCCGCTGCAGGACCCAACTCGAGTACGCCTCGCTACGGCCGAGTTGAACGCCCGTTTTGACAACCGATTCCATCTCGGCACTGGCATGGGATACCGCCCGTCTGAGTTCGACGCAATGGACCTCGCCATGGCTGACCGAGTAAAGCGAATGAACGTTGGGCTCGATGTGCTGGCAGTGGATCCTCCAGGAAAATTATGGGTAGGAGTTACTAGCCCCGCAGCTGCTCGCCGTGCCGGCCGACGCGGCCTGGGCCTGTTCATCTCCGGCGCGTTTTCGAAGGCGGTCGTCGACTCACTGATCGCTGCTCACCGAGAAGCTTGGGAAGAAGCTGACCGACCTGGCGTCACCCAACCCCCAGTCGGGTTGCTACGCAACTTATGGCTCGCCAACGGCGCTGTGGACCATAGACAGGCGCTCGATTGGGTTCGATCGAGTTACCTCGTCTACGCCGGGCTAGGTTGGGGCGCCAACGACACCGGTGTCGACTTTGTGGCGCAGGTCGAACAGTCAATGGATGAAGTCGAGGCCTCAGCCATTGTTGGTACCGCCGAACAGGTCGCCGATGAGCTTTCCCAGTACGACGTTGATCTCGTTGTTTGTCGTGTCGGCTATGACGAACCTCCCCGTTCTGCTCTCACGACCGTTGTCGAACGAATCGGCACTGAACTTGTTCCGTTATTGAGTGACGCCGGCCGAACCGAGGTTCTGGCATGAGACTTGGGCTTGATCTACGAAATATGCCACCAAGTGCTGTAATCGATCGAGCGATCGAGGCCGACCAACTCGGGCTTTGGGCCGTGTTGGTTGGCGGCATCCAAGGAACTGAAAACCTGGCCATCGCACAACTTGCGGTCATGACCGACCATGTCCACCTGGCTGTCTGGCTGAGCGGCAACCTATTGCATCCGGTGGCACTGGCCGAGGAAATTGCTGTCACCGATCACCTCAGTCAGCGACGGGCCCTTGCGGTTATCGACGGTGACGAAACCGTGACCGAACACGTCAGACATTTACTCTCGGGGCACATCGTGAACGGGGTGGCGCTCAGTCCCCCGCCAGCGCAGACGGCCGTACCGGTCTGGTCTGCCAACGATCTCTCGTGTGTTTTATTGACCGGCGACCTCGACCGGGACCGAGACACAATCGACAGCTACCGCGACCAAGGTCACACCCATCTGTTCGTCTCTTGGCCCGGGCCACTTCGCACACTCGCTCGCCATCTGGCGACTCGGGCCGCAACGGCGAACTTCCCTCAAATCACCGCAGACCATGCTGACGTGATCGCCCCCTAACGGACCGCTCTACTACTCACCCTGCCGGGGCCGGTCCTGAACCGAACACCAGTAGCAGACGATCCGGCTCCGCTTCCCCTAAGCCCCATTCCCGTGTGAACGGCACGGGGACACGGCGGGTCCGGCGTCGTGGGCTCCTATCACGTCTAACCGCCGAGTTAAGTTGCACCCATGGATAGTTTTTCGACAAAGACAGCAGTAGTGACAGGTGGAGCATCGGGAATGGGGCGAGCCATGGCATTGCGTTTCGCCCGGGCTGGCATGAACATCGCCATCGGTGATGTGAACGAAGACGGAATGGCGGCCGTTGTAGCCGAGGCGAAAGCTCTCGGTGTCGAAGCCTTCGGCGTGTACACCGATGTCGCCGACGAAAACGCCAACTTTGCTTTGAACGAAGCGGCATGTGACGCATTCGGTCAGGTCAACGTGGCGTGTCTCAACGCGGGAGTCACCGGCTCGGCCGGCCGGTCATGGTCATTGACCAAACAAGATTGGGACTGGACCCTCGGCATTCTGCTCGACGGCGTCATCCATGGTGTCCGAGCATTCGTACCAGGCATGGTTGAACACGATGACGGCCATGTTGTCATGACCGCTTCAATCGCTGGCCACGTGTCGTCGGCCTACAGCGGGCCCTACATGGTGGCCAAGCACGGCGTCGTCGCATTGGCCGAGACGCTGCATCACGAACTCAGAGCAGAAAAGTCCAACATCGGGGTCACCTGCTTGTGCCCTGGTTTCGTCAATACCGACATCGTTGCCGCTACCCGCCGCCGTGACCCGGGCCAGGTTGGTGCAGTTCAGGACAAGCTGGGCGAGAAGTGGCTCGACTTCTCCGAGCGCGCTCTTGCTGGTGGGATAGATCCCGAGATTGTTGGCGAGCAGGTCTACGACGCCATCGTCGACAACCAGTTCTGGTTGTTCACCGATCAAGACTGGGATCACGCGATCGGTGAAAAGAATCAGCAGATTCTCACCCGGAAAGCCCCGACCCTGGGTCACCCCAGCAAGTAACGGCACAAGAAACAGCGTGACTACTCGACACCGCTGTCTCCTTCGATAGCTTTGTTGATCTCACGCTGAAAGTGGGCGTCGAGCGCAGTCTGGAAGACGGCGGAACACCGCTGGTTGAATGCCTCGGTGAACTCTGCCGGAGCGGGAGGTGCCGTCGTCCAGAGAGCAACGACCGTTGGATGCATTGATACGACAAGAGCGACCGAATGATCGCCGCGGGCGAGTTGTTCGATGGCATCAACAATGACCGGACCCGTCTCTGCCAAGGGCCGCCACGGTCCACCATCGACTTCAGGAACCACAAGAGGCAAGAAACCCGCCTAGCGCTCGCGTCGAAGTGTTCTCGCCTTATGTCCATGCCTCGAAGTTGCTTCCCAATCACCTACAGGTCAGATATCGCCGCGCTTGCTTGTCCGGCGATGCCGCTATTCAATGCGTACCAAAGGCCACCAAGGCCTGCCCCAGCGGTGACAGCGATAGTCCAACGACCCAACGAACCAGCGCATAGCGGGTACACGCCTGTTCGGGGTCAGATCCCGTCGACGGGTTCAGGCACAATCCCCTCGGCTTCGAGTACCTCTCGGCCGAGCCGGAAAGCCTCGACTCCAGCGGGTATGCCGCAGTACACCGCTATCTGAAGCAGGGTGTCGCGAAGTTCGTCGAGAGTGACGCCATTGCCAATGGCGGCCTTAAAGTGCAGCTTGAACTCTTTCGGACGATTCAGTGCCGCGAGCATGCATAGATTGTTCAGGCTGCGTTGCTTGTCGCTCAGGACCGTGCGCCCCCACACTCCGCCCCAGGCGAATTCAGTCACCATCTCTTGGAAATCGCGGTTGAAGGAGTCTGCGCCGGTGAGAGCGCTGGTCACGTACTGTTCGCCAAGCACCCGGCCCCTCGCCTCTTTACCCAGTTCGAAACGATCCTGATCCATGAACTCTCCTCTTCGTTTTGCACCAGCGGTGCCCGGCCAGCGAACCTACAGGAGAACCGCATCTCCGGATCGATCGAGGAGCAATCATGGCTGACGCGCCAACCGTCTACGAGGTGTACGCAGTCAAGTACGCCGAACGCGACGCGCACCGGGCCGAACACTTCCTGGGGGGCGACCCTCACGACACGCCGATGCCGATGGACTACTTCGTCTGGGCCGTCGTTGGACCGGACAAGACGTGGGTTGTCGACACCGGATTTGGTGAACTCGACGCCGCCACTCGCCAGCGTCGGCTGGTCCGCACCGTGACCGAAGCACTGGCAACCGTCGACGTTGATGCTGCAACTGTGACCGATGTGATCATCACCCATCTTCACTACGACCATGTGGGCGGCCACAACCAATTCCCTCAGGCACGCTTCCACCTCCAGGACCGTGAAATGGCATTCGCGACCGGGCGACATATGGCCCATCGCTCACTCAATCATGCTTTCACCCCATTACACGTCGCCGACATGGTCATGCTCGTGCACGACGGACGCGTGGTCTTTCATGACGGTGACGAAGAACTAGCGCCAGGTCTAACTGTGCATCGGGTTGGTGGTCACACCGACGGCTTGCAAGTCGTTCGAGTTCTGACCGATATCGGTTGGCTAATCTTGGCCTCTGACGCCACGCATTACTACGAGAACTTCGAGGCCGAGCGCCCGTTCCCCATTGTGTTCGATGTCGGCGCCATGCTGGAGGCGTACCACACGCTGCAACGCCTCGCAGATCAACCCGAGCTGATCGTCCCTGGCCACGACCCTCTCGTTCTCGAGCGTTTTGAGGTGGCCCGAGTTGGCCTGGACGGCATCGCAGTTCGGCTCGACAGGCCGCTCAACTCGTGAAGACCAGCAGGAAGCCTGACCTCACTAACAGGTCGCAGCCCAGTCCCGATCCATCCGACTACGTCAGCAGACAGTCGTGGCTGTCTCTTGCGTTGGTGTCCTCGGCAACGTTCATCATCATCCTCGATCTCATGGCGACGAACGTCGCTTTTCCGTTCATTGAGCTGGAGTTCGCTGACACGCCGCGCTCGACCCTGGCCTGGGTGTCGTCAGGCAACGCGATCGCAGCGGGCGCGCTGCTGTTGGTCGCAGGAAGGTTGGCCGATCGTCACGGCCGACGCCGTATCTTTCTGCTTGGTTTGGCCCTATTCACGGCTGTCTCAGCGGTGACAGCAGCAGCCCCCAACCCCACCGTTCTTATCGCAGCAAGGGTTGGCCAGGGCGCTGGAGCGGCCATGGTTACCTCAACCGCTGTTGCACTTTTGTTACCGTTGTTCCCAGCAAAAAAACGAGGGCTAGCCATCGGCATCTGGGGCACCGCCGCCAGCGCTGGCGCAGCCACAGGCCCCACATTGGGGGCAGTGGCAATCGAGGCCGTGAACTGGCGGTGGGCATTTCTAATCAATGTCCCCATCGGGCTCACCGTGCTGGTCTTGGGTCGTCGAGTCCTGGCCGAAACGGAACGCTCCTCTGACGCTGGACCGGTCGACTACGTCGGAAGTTTGGTCGGTACCTCTGCGATCGGACTGCTCACTTTCGGCGTCTTACAGGGCCCTCGTTGGGGTTGGACGAGCGGAACGGTGCTGCTCGCGCTGGTCCTATCCGTGGCACTGGCCACGGCGTTCCTGGTGCGGTGTAACCGAGCAGCATCACCTTTAGTCAACTTGGGGTTATTCCGCAATCAGAAGTTTGCGCTGGCGAACCTTTCACAAGCAGGAACACAGTTCGCCATCAACGCTTGGTTCTTCACCACTCCCCTATTCCTGATCAATGTGTGGGGATACTCGGCCCTAGCCGGAGGCACCGCTGTTGCCATTGGCATGATCGTGAGCTTCGTATCGATACCAGTCGGCCACTGGTCAGACACACATGGGTATCGCGGCGTGTTGGCACTCGGTGGCATGATCGCTGCATCGGGCATGTTCGTATGGGTGTTCAGCGTTGACGAATCGCCGGACTTCTGGTCGCTCTATCTGGTTGGACTGCTGCTGTTTGGACTAGGCGCCGGGATGGTGGGCATCGTCGTGACGAATGCGGCACTTACCGACGTGCCGGAACATGACTTGGGTATTGGGAACGCAGTCTTCCAGACCATTCGGCGGGTTTGCGGGGCTCTCGGCGTGGCCGTTGCCGTAGCCCTACTGGGTGACCGCAGCAACGAATCGATCCAAGCGTTCCGGGCCGTGTGGTTGTTGATTGCTGGCGGCTATCTCTTCTCGGTCATCGCCGTCATGGGCTATCCAACCAACAGCACGTCTGACCCAGACCGACAACTGCGCTCGTGATCCGGATTACAAGCAGATGATCGACATCGAAGCAGGTCGAGACTCCTACGACAACATTTCAGGGGACGCCGAACCAGACGGTGTTCACCTCTTCAGTGCCATGACGCTGCACAGCGCTACAGACAACTCGACAGTGGACCGACGGCGCAGGCGCTACATAGTCCAGTACTGCAGCCACCATGTCCGGTGCGGCCAGCTCTTGCACCCACCTTCCTGATTATCTGGCTGCGCCTGACGTTGCCTTGGAGAGACAGCAGCCACCCATAACTGCGCCACGCGACAGTTCTCAACGCCGATTCCTCGTGCTTAGTTTGGGGGGCACGGCACATTTGATTGTCCTACGCTCGAATCAGGGCGGCGCCCGAGCACTGCGATTAGGTTCAGGTGATGAGCGATAGCGAGACCACGAACCCATTCAGCGTCCTAATCGAATACCAGGTACGCACCGAGAACAACAGTGTGGGCGAGTGGCTCGACGTATGGAACGACCGAGGCGAAGATGCACGCGTGGGCGAACCCGAAACCGACGCCTATGTAGCAGCGGTCAACCTCGCCGATGAGTCAAACGTTCTCGTGTTCGAGCGTTATGCGAACGGACAATCAAGCCTCGACTCCCATATCGACAGGCCGGCCCATGGCGAGTTGATGGAAGCAATGGGCTCGCGCCAAATGACCAAACGGCGAGTCATGACCACCAGGTTCTCTGATGTCGACAATTACGGCTGGTGGGGACGGCCAGGCTCGGTCAATCCGAAACACGTCGGAGTGGCAATAATTGCCCTCGGCTTTCGGTTCGGATCCGACGATGACCTGAACACCTATCTAGAAGCGTCTCGTGAGCACGCCGCCTATTGCTGGGACGCCGAACCCGACACTCTGATCTACAGCGCAGGCCTGGCTATGGCCGACGCTGACCGCGAGATCGATCTGCGCAAAGGTGATGTCGTCTTCGTGATGGCCTGCACAGATTTGGTCGCCGTCAACAAGCATGCCAACGATCCGCGGCACCTGGCCTTGATGGCCGAACTCGAAGCGGGCATCCAGATGGAACGCACCTTCATCCGCTCCTACAAGACCACCGGCCACGGCTTCCTATGGCGCGAGTAGGCCTACACACCTAGTGTCGTAAATACAGCGCATAGACATAAGGAGACTCTCATGCATGATCTGGTGATCCGCAATGGCAACGTCGTCGATGGCACAGGGGCACCAGCCCGGGTGGCCGACGTCGCTATCGACAAGGACGAGAACGGCGTAGGGATCGTCACAGCCATAGGCGCCAACGTTGGACCCGGGTCCGAAGAAATCGACGCGTCTGGTCTCCTGGTAGCACCGGGCTGGGTAGACGTTCACACACATTACGACGGTCAGGCAACATGGGATCCTGAGCTGTCACCGTCGTCGTGGCATGGTGTTACCACAACGGTGTTCGGCAACTGTGGCGTCGGCTTCGCACCCGCCCGACCCGATAAGCACGATTGGCTGATCCAGCTGATGGAAGGTGTCGAGGACATCCCTGGTGCTGCGCTGGCCGATGGGATTGACTGGCAATGGGAGACCTTCCCCGAGTACCTCGATGCACTAGATCAGATGCCCCGGGTGATGGATATCGCGACCCATGTTCCCCACGGTTCGGTTCGTGCTTACGTGATGGGTGATCGCGGCGCGAGGAACGAAGAAGCCACCGCCGATGACCTGATACAGATGGCCGAGATCGTCCAAGAAGGCATCAGAGCCGGTGCACTCGGGTTTAGTTCTTCGAGGACCAAGCTCCATCGAGCGCTCGATGGTGAACCGGTCCCGGGCACCTTTGCCGGCGCCGCAGAAATGGTGGCGTTAGGAAAGGCGGTAGCTGACGGGGGCGGCGGCGTCGTCGAGGTCGCTAGTGATATCGGTCTTGGCGGGCTTGAGGGTGACTTCGGAGGCGATATTGACTGGATGCGCGAATTAGCCACCGATTACGGCCTCACGGTCACGTATGCGCTTACACAATCTGACCAGGACCCCGACCAGTGGCGTGAGTTGCTGGACCTGTCTTCATCGCCGATCGAAGGTGACGGCAAGGTTGTGGCGCAGGTCGCCGGCAGACCAGCCGGGCTTCTCTTTGGATTCGAGACCTCACTTCACCCATTCAAGATGCATCCGACCTATCTACAGTTAGCCGACTTTCCCTTAGCGGAGCGCGTGATCGAACTGCGCAAGCCCGAGATCAAGGCCGCGATCTTGGCCGAACAGACCGGCTTCACCGGTCGATTCAACCACGACGTCGCCCATGGATTTCACAAGATGTATCCCCTCGGTACCGAGCCGAACTATGAACCATCGCCAGAGGACTGTGTACAGGCACAGGCCAAAGCCACCGGCAAAGACCCATACGAGTACGCCTACGACGTGATGCTCGAGAACGATGGCAAGGGCCTGCTCTTCTTCCCCCTCACCGACTTCGCGGAGCATTCGTTGAACCCAACGTATGAACGGTTACAGCACCACGGTGCGTTTCTCAGCCTCAGCGACGGTGGCGCTCACTGCCGCTTGATCTGCGATGCTTCAACACCGACCTTCCTGCTCACACACTGGACGCGAGACCGGACCAACGGCCCCAAGCTCGGCATCGAAGAAGCGGTGAAGTTGCAGACTCACGACACCGCCGAACTTTACGGACTCGGCGATCGCGGCACCCTCGAAGTAGGCAAGCGTGGCGATGTGAACATCATCGACTACGAAGGACTCCGTCTATCCCCACCGGAGATGGTCCACGATTTGCCAGCAGATGCACCTCGGCTACTGCAGAAGGCCGACGGTTATCGCTACACCATCGTGTCAGGCGAGATCACCTGGCTCGACGGCAAACCAACCGGCGCCCGACCCGGCGTGCTGGTGCGGGGTCGCCGCTAGCCGAGGCGCCCAACAAGAAGTAGAGCAGTGTCGACTAGAGCAGTGTCGACTAGAGCAGTGTCGACTAGAGCAGTGTCGACTAGAGCAGTGTCGACTAGAGCAGTGTCGACTAGAGCAGTGTCGACTAGAGCAGTGTCGAGCCTGGATCGAGACCGAGCAGCATGCGGCCTCGCATTTCCGCCGTGCTGTCAAAGTCGGCAATTGCATGGTGACAGGCAGTGTTCACGTCGCGATAACGCGCTTGCAGTTCGCTGTCGTTGTAGATGGCGTTCGCCCCTGAGGTCGCAAAGATCCGTTCGGTCGCACGGCGGCTGAGCTCGACTGCGTAGGCAGCGTTCCACTTGAGCTCAGCACGGGTTTCGATATCGAGGCGCTCACCCGTTGTCCCAACCTCGTCGCACCGATCGGCCGCCGCTTGGACCAGCATCCGTGCTGTCTTGAGCTCGACAGCAGCTTCGGCGACGCGCATCTGTGACCCGACGCTCTTCGCCTTTGACGAACGCGTGTACACCTCTCGCCGCACAGCAGTGCGTTCGAGGTGCAGTGAGAGTGCGCTATCGGCGATGCCGATCACGGTGGCAGCCAATTGCACCGACAAACACACGAGCAATGGGACGCGATTGATATGGGTGCTGTGCATCTCACCATGTTCGCTGAGGCCGTTAAAGAGTGTGCTGCTCGGCATCGCCCGATGTGCTGGGACAAATACCGCATCAGCGACGAGATCTTTTGACCCGCTACCTCGTAGACCCAATGTGTGCCATGTGTCGTCGACGTCGATGTCAGATTTCGCCACGATGAGATGCAGCCCGGGGAAGTCGCTTTCGGGTAATTCATCGGCGATCGCCCCAATCAGTAGCCAATCACCGTGGTCGACGCCGCTGGCGAACTGCCACCGGCCTGTCAACTCCCACCCTTCAGGGCGTCGTTTTGCCTGACCTTGTGCCGCCAGAGTGCCAGGAATGACGATGTTGGCACTCTCACCGAAGACCTCGCGTTGACACTCTTCGGGGAAATTTCCAACGACCCACGCATGAGCATTTGACACCATCTGCACCCACCCGGCAGCGGAATCCGCAGCGGCAACCTCGAACAACGAGTCGACCTGTGCCCGGAGCCCAGCTTCAGATCCTCCCCACGCCGCTGGCGTGAGAATGGCCCACAACCCGGCGCTTCGCATCGCCTCGACAGAATCAGGAGCGACCATTCTCATTTCTTCTGAAACTCCAGCATTGCGACGAAGGAGTTCGCGAAGCTGATCTGTCATTGCTAGTGCCATAGGGAAAAGCTAAACTAAATGACGCGCTCGTGACCTCATTTCCCTCTGAACGGCCTGGTCTTGACCAGGTGTTCACTGCACAGCTAACGAGACATTTAGAACAAATTCCAACCGACGATTTAGGGTCGGTAATCTAAGTGGAGACACTGACGTTTGGGGATCTGTTCGTGAAAATTGATGTCGAGAATTTCCGTAACCGGCGAAACGATCAACGCTGGAACCGAGTTTCGGTGGGCGATGTCATCGAGCGAGTTACATGGAGCGATCCAGACAAAGAATGTTTGGTCGCGACGCCAGAAGCAACCGTGAACCCGGCACACGCCCGTGTCACATACGCCCAAGCTAATGAGCTCATCAACCGAGTCGCCAATGGGCTGCTGTCCAGCGGAATTCCCCCAGCAGCTCGCGTTGCGATGTTGGTTGAGAATTCGGTTGAGGCATGGCTCTCGAAGATCGCTATCGCCAAAGCAGGCATGGTTGCTGCGCCGGTCAACATCATGATGGCGCCTGACGTAATTGACGAGTGCCTGGCCCGTGTCGGTGCCGAGTTTGTGATCGCCGATGCACAGCAGTGGAACACACATGGCGATGATCTGGCTGCAAGCGGGCTCACTCCTATCATGATGATCGGTGGGTCTGATGGCGGTGAGACGCCTTCCTTTGACGACTTCATCGCTGGCCGAAGCGCCGAAGAGCCCGACGTCACCATCCATGGCGATGACATCTGGGAAGTGCTGTTCACCTCGGGAACGACTGCCAAGCCCAAAGCAGTGATGATCTCGCACACCTACACCTACATGTGCGCAATGAGCCAGATCATGTCGATGACCCGCGGGCTTCAACACGAACGCGATTTGGTACACGCGACCTTCACCCCGATGACCTTCCACATCGGTGACCATCTGATGGTGTTTGGGCCGCTGATGGCAGGCGGCACCGTAATTATGGGGAGTAAGCCCGACGGTAAAGAAATGGCCCAGGCCTGCACAGACGAGAATGTGACCTGCCTGTTTGGTGGCTCACCGCAGTTTATAGAGGGTCTGATCCGTGAGTGCCACGAGAACCCTGCCACCTATGACCTGTCATCCATTACCTCCATGTTCTATGCCTGGGCGCCGCTCGACCCGAAATCATTCAAAGCCTTCGAAGCGTTGACTCGACCCAACCTCGTCTGTTGGGAACTCATCGGGCAGACCGAGTGTCTAGCCCCCCATCAATTCTTCCTCAACCGGCACCGCGAGTTATTTGAAGCAACCGCGCCAGCCCAGAACTATGTGGGCGTGCCTGCGCCGCTGCTGGGATCCACCGTTGTAGATGCAGACGGGAATGATCTACGCGGCCAGCCCGGTGTCAACGGTGAAGCGGTGTATCGGTCTCCTGCCATGTTCTCGGGTTATTACCGGGATCCCGAGGCAACGAAAGCGGCTCTGAAGGACGACTGGTTCCACTCCGGCGACACCTTCGCCTATGACGAGCAGGACCAGCGAGTCATGGTCGATCGCTACAAAGACATGGTCAAGTCCGGCGGCGAAAACGTGTCATCTATCCGCGTTGAAGCAGTGCTTCATCAGCATCGGTCCATTGCGCGCGCTGCGGTCATTGGTATTCCCGATGACACCTGGGGCGAGATGGTGACGGCCTGCGTGATCCTGTCGCCAGGTCACGAGTTAGACGAAGCTGCAGTGATCATGTTCTCGCGCGAGCGACTGGCCGGATTCGAAACACCCAAGCGAATCATCGCCATGGACAGTTTCCCTGAGACAGTCGGCGGCAAGATCCTGAAATACAAACTGCGCGCCGCCCTTAACGAAACAAACGCGACAACATAGACCACGGCCGACGAGAGAAAATGTCGGGCTCGTCGGCGCAGACACAGCCTGATCCGATCAGTGCGGTCTCTAAGCCGAAGCGCGTAACTCCTGAAGGATATATCGGATCAAACTACGACGGCTGGTGGGGATTTCTATGACGGACAACGCATAGGAGTTCGGTTTGTTTGTAAACGTCGCCCAGGCAGCGGAAGCAGCCGGGTTTGAGTACGTGCTCGTGCCGGTCGCAACCCCCTGTTGGGACCCATGGAACTCGACCGCGATGTTCGTGCCCCAAACCACCTCGATCGACATGCTGGTGGCGGCTCGGCCCGGCGTCATTGCTTCAACAATCATGGCAAAGGCGATCTCGACATAGCCAGCTTCTGCCTGTCGGGCCATCCCCACGATGAAGAAGCAACCCGCTTCGGCGACATAGTCATGCCTGCGTTTAGGTGATGGCTCTCGACCCGTCAGCGCCGCTGAACCTCTGTCAAGCAATCACGCCGTCGGCGCGCAGGGTTACCAACTCATCGGCCGACACTGCCAGTAGTTCCGTTAAGATTTCCTCGGTGTGCTGGCCGAACAATGGCGCGTGGCGAGTGTGAACCGACGTTGTCTTCGAAAACAAGGCTGGCGACCGAACCGAACGTATTCTGCCGGCCGTTGGATGCTCGCTCTCCTGCAGGATGCCCCTGTGCTGTATGTGCGGATCGTCGATCATTTCTTCTCGAGTGTTCACCGGAGCTGTCGGCACATCAGCCTCGTCCATCAACTTCACCAACGCTGCGGTAGTAAAGCGCTCAGTTTCACGCTGGAGTTCCACGTTGATTTCGTCCCCGTGCAAGGTGCGACCGGAAAGTTGAGCGAACCGCGTGTCCTCTGCCAAGTCCGGCCGATTGAGCGCTTCACACAACGCTAGCCACTGTGCGTCGGTACCTAGGGGGTAGATCATTGCCCAACCATCGGTGGT
>Ga0209091_10000275_pt1 | contig 50858 bp, 49 predicted proteins | sample ArcticOcean_MG_C_6_FD_187438 | JGI IMG/M metagenome (GOLD analysis project Ga0209091, IMG submission 187438) | Marine microbial communities from western Arctic Ocean - ArcticOcean_MG_CB8_128 (SPAdes) (version 2) | ecosystem: Environmental > Aquatic > Marine > Oceanic | place: Arctic Ocean...
GCCAATATGGGCATGTGTTAAAAACACTCCATTAAAAGAAGATTTATATTTAGTATTCATATAATTTAATTGATCTGAAAAATCAGGAGATGCTTCAAATAAATAAAAACCCTCATTGTCTGGTAATGATAATCCGAGAGATGTTACTTTTAAATCAGAGGATGAATTATTACAGCATTTTTTCTCACATCCGATATGAGGCAAACCACCATCTTGGACAGTACCTAAAACTGTGATAATACTAGTTTTTTGTGATATTAATAATTCAGAAATCAAAAGGAATACAAGTAATGTTTTTTTCATTTACATATTTGATTAATTATTCTACTTAAATTATCCATTATAATTTGATCAGAAACTTTTATATTTTTAATAAAGTTAGATTGAGTATTTATTTTTCTTAACTGATTTAGTTGATTTTCATCAATAAATAATGATGAGACTCCCTGAAATGAGATAAATGAGTTGTTCAGTTTATCATAATTATCAATTGAGTTTCCCTTGCAATTTGCAAATAAATCAATTTCTAATATTTTAATTCTAGGTTTAAAGAGAGCGACTTGTATTATTTTTTTTTCAAGTCTATCATAATCATAACCTGATTTATTATATAAAAATTTTTGTGTCTTTGATTGGCCGTTATTTAATCTTCCAACTTGGTCATTTGATGTTGTTGAAACTCTACTTGGAGATGATGAAATGTAATGTTTAAAGTAAGCTTTTTCATTACTGATTTTAAGCCATTTAGGGTTGTTAAGCTTTAGTAAATATTTAGCTATGTTTTTTTCATTTCTTGATTGAGAAAAAGTCTCTTGTGAAAAACAAAATTTAAACAAGAAAAAAATTAAAATAAAATTAGAAAACTTATAATACATCCTAACTAATATAAATGAATTATTTAAAATTTTAATTATCAATTTTTATATTATTTTTAAAACATGAATACAGAAATAAAACTTTCTCAAAAACTTGATCAAAATGATCAATTAAAAGATTTTAAAAAAGAATTTATTAATAATAATAATGAAATTTATCTTGATGGAAATTCATTAGGCAAACTTCCAATATTATCAAAAATAAAAATAAAAAACGTAGTAGAAAATGATTGGGGAAATAGCTTAATCAGAGGTTGGAATGATTCCTGGCTGGAAATGGTAGACAGGGTGTCATGTAAGCTAGAAAAACTTTTTAATGCCTCTAAAAATGAAATAATTATTGGAGAATCTACTTCAGTTTATTTATATCAAGTTTTATCTTCTTTATTAAATTCTAATAAATACAAACATCACTTTATTTCTGATAATTTAAACTTCCCCTCTGATTTATATATTATAAATGGAATTTGCAAGGAAAAAAAAGGACCTACTTCGGTTATAATTGATTATGAATCTGATATTGAAGCTAATCTTGAAATGTTAAAAAACTCAATAAAAAACAAACCCGGAATCATATGTTTAAGCCTTGTTTCATATAAAAGTTCTTGGATTTACCCAATGAAAGAGCTAAATAACTGGGCGTTAAGTCATAATAGCATAATAGTTTGGGATCTAAGTCATGCGGCTGGAGTAGTTCACATAGATTTAAAAAAAACAAATACTCATGTTGCTGTTGGATGCACATATAAATTTTTGAATGGTGGACCTGGATCTCCTGCTTACCTTTATATCAAAACAGATCTTTTAAAATCATTACAAAATCCGATTAATGGGTGGTTTGGGCATTCAAATCCATTTTCTTTTTCAGAAGATTTTGATCAAGATAAAGGGATTAAAAGATTTTCAAATGGAACGCCTAGTATACTTTCAATAACTCCAATCGAAATAGGTGTTGATCTGGTTTTAAAAGCAGGGATTAAATCTATTGAAGCTAAAAGCAAAAAGCAATCTGAATATTTAAAAAATTTGATTATCAAGTTTTTAATACCATTAGGTTTTAAACTTGAAAGTCCAGTCAATTGCTTAAATAGAGGTTCCCATATTTCAATTTCTCATTCTGAATCTTGGAGAATATGCAAATCTCTCCAGACAGGAACAATTAAAATTATTCCAGATTATCGACCACCTAAGTACATAAGATTAGGAATTTCTCCATTATACACATCATTTGAAGATCTAACAAAAACAGTTTTTAAACTTGCTGAAATAATTAAAAATAAAGAATATTTAAAATATTCAAAGGAAAGACCAAGAGTTACCTAAATCATTGTACTAAATTAATTATATTCACATTAAATTAAAGAGTAGATTAATGCTTGACGATTTAAAATATTTATTTGCTTATACAATTCCATTATCAGCACTTGTTGCAATTTTCTCAAATGGAATATTAACCTTTACAACCCCTATATATGCTTTTATTTTTATTCCGATTTTGGAATTAATAATGAAAGATTTTGATGCTCCATATGATGAAAGTCAAAAGAAGAAAAAATTATCAAATTATATTTTTGATGTTTTACTTTACCTAAACATTCCTTTTGTGTTTTTTTTATTGTTTTGTGGTTTATATAATTTAACAAATACATCATTAATGTTTTATGAAAAGATTGGTATTATATCATCTTTAGGAATCTTACTAGCTACTAATGCTATTAATGTTGCTCACGAATTAGGCCATCGTAAATCTAAAACTGAAACAACACTTTCCAAATTACTTCTCCTTCCTTGTCTTTATATGCATTTCTACTTAGAACATAATTTTGGACATCATAAAAATGTTGCCACACCTGATGATCCTGCTACTTCAAAGTTTAACCAAAGTGTATATAATTTTTGGATTACATCTGTCTTTAATCAATATATCAGTGCCTGGAGAATTCAAAAAAACATTTTAAAAAGAAAAGGAAAAAAATTTATTTCCTATCAAAATGAAATGTTATGGTACATAATAATTCAGTTAACTTATTTAAGCGTAATCTTTCTCCTTTTTGATTTCTACGGATTATTGTTTGCTATTATCCTAGGGATTCAAGCGTTTTTATTTTTAGAAACTATTAATTATATAGAACATTATGGCTTGTTAAGAAAAAAGCTATCCTCAGGCAGGTATGAAACAGTTCAAACACATCATTCATGGAATTCAAATCATTTAATTGGAAGAATAGTTCTGTATGAGCTTACAAGACATAGTGATCATCATTTTAAATCTTCAAAAAAATATCAAATTTTAGAAAACAAAAAGAATAGTCCACAACTTCCCTTTGGATATCCTACTTCTATTTTACTTGCATTAGTTCCTCCACTGTGGTTCAAAATAATTAACCCAAGACTGAAGGTCGTTTAAATAATAATATGTCTAAACTTTATAGAGTTTCAATAGTAGCTGCATTAGCTGGTTTTCTATTTGGTTTTGATACTGTTGTCATTTCAGGAGCTGATCAAGAATTACAAAAACTATGGAATACTTCAGACTTATTTCATGGATCAATAGTAATGTCAATGGCTCTATGGGGAACTGTTATTGGAGCATTGTTCGCAAGTTATCCTTGTGATAAATGGGGAAGGAAAAAAACACTTATTTTAATTGGTGTTTTATATTTAATTTCATCAATTGGATCAGGAATTTCAACAAATCCTTTTATGTTTTCATTCTTTAGATTTATTGGTGGCATTGGTGTTGGAGCTTCAACAATAGCTGGTCCAACTTATATTTCCGAGATTGCTCCACCATCAAAAAGAGGCAGGCTTGTGGCTCTTTATCAATTTAATATCGTGTTTGGAATATTAATAGCATATGTTTCAAATTATAGTTTGCAAAGTTTTGGCAATGAACCATGGAGATGGATGGTGGGAATTGAATCTATTCCTGCCTTAATTTATCTTTTAGGAATAATGAACATTCCATATAGTCCAAGATGGTTGTTAATGTCAAATAAAAATCCTTCATTGGCAAATGAAATCTTTAAAGAACTCAATGGTAGAAAACTTAATGATTCAGAACTTAATAATATTATAAGTTCTGTAAACGTAAACGACAGATTGTTTTCGTTAAAATACATTAAGCCTCTTATTCTTGCTTTTTTAATATCGTTTTTCAACCAACTATCAGGTATAAACGCCTTTTTATATTATGCTCCAAGGATATTTGAGGTAGCAGGGCTTAAATCAGATTCAGCTTTTTTAAGCAGTATTGGCATTGGAATAATTAATCTTATCTTCACTTTACTTGGAATGTATATGATCGATAGAACAGGTCGAAGAACACTTCTTAAAATCGGTTCAATTGGATATATATTTTCTCTGACAATGATAGGTGTCTCTTTTTTGTTAAGCTGGAAAGGAATTTATATACCTCTATTTTTATTTATTTTTATAGCCTCACATGCAGTAGGTCAAGGAGCAGTAATATGGGTATTCATATCTGAAATTTTTCCCAATCACCTTCGTGCTAAAGGACAGTCATTTGGATGTTCTGTTCATTGGATTTTAGCTTCACTTATTACTTTGTTTATGCCTTCGTTACTTTCAGAATTAAGTAATCCTGGTTATATCTTTATATGCTTTGCAGCGTTTATGATTTTCCAATATTTATTTGTAATATTTTTAATGCCAGAAACAAATAATATCACTCTGGAAAAATTAAGTGTAAAAATATTAAAAACTTAAAGCTTATTAATCATATTTAATCCTCCATATTTTTAAACTTTTTTGGTTTTAAACTATATTTACTCAAAACATTTATCTAATGAAAGTAAAGACCCAAAAAACGATTGCAGATGTTGGGAGAATTTTGGAAAATCATATCAATGACAGTGTTAATAAAAAAACAAGTACTTTAAATCAAAGAGTTCCAGAATTAATTGCAAAAAAATTAAAACTTAAAGAACGACTTAAACTAGGGTTCAAGTCTTCTGAAGATATTTTAGATTTTGTGACAAACTATCTTGACAACACTAACCACCTTAATCACCCTCATTACATGGGGCATCAAGTTCCTGTCCCTCATGATTTAGCAGGGATACCTGAATTAATTCATGGAACAATAAATAATCCAAGTTCTTTATATGAGATGGGGCCTGCAGGAAGCACTTGTGAAGGATTTATGATTAATTGGATGTTAGATAAACTAGGTTGGTTAGAAGATAGAGATTATTATGATTTTAAATTTGAAATGGGGCATCCAAGTGGAGTATTAACCCATGGAGGGTCGGTAGCAAACCTAACTGCTTTAACTGCTGCAAGGTCATCTATTAGTCCAGACTCCTGGAACTATGGTAATCCATCAGATTTAGTAGTTATGGGTTCAGCATCAGCTCATTATTCAATATTAAGATCATTATCAATTCTTGGGTTAGGTAAAAAGTCATTTGTACCCATTCCTGTAGATGAGAATGAAATCATTGATGTAAGTAAGCTTGAACCTATATACAAAAAACTGATTGCTCAAGGAAAAAAAGTAATGTGTCTAATTGCTAATGCTTGTGCTACTTCAACTGGTTTATTTGACCCCATAGATCTAATGGGTGATTTTTGTGAAAAAAATAATATTTGGTTTCATGTTGATGGAGCACATGGAGCAGCTGCATTAGTCAGTAATAAAAACAAAAAACTAGTTAAAGGAATTGAAAAAGCGACATCTCTAATATGGGATGCACATAAAATGATGAGAGTGCCGGCTCTTTGTACAGCCGTTATTTTTAAAGACTTTAAATATCAAGCAGGAGCTTTTCAACAAAAAGGCTCCTATGTTTTTCACAACAATGAAGTAGTTGGAATGGATTCAATGGCTTATACAATTGAATGTACAAAGTCTGCACTCGGCACTAAATTATTTTGGGCATTTGCAATAGAAGGAGAAAAAGCTATCGAGTGTTTTATTGATTACACTTTTGATTTATGCAACAACTTTTATGATATTTTAATAAAAGATTCTGATTTTGAGGTTCCGTATAGACCCCAAAGTAATATTTTATGTTTTAAATATATTAAATTCTCCAAAGAAGATGAATTTCAATTGAAACTCAGATATCAGATAATAAATAATAAATATTTCTATATAACATCTTGTGAAATGAATGGAATTAGATATTTAAGGGTTGTTTTATTAAACCCATCTACTAATGTTGGTCATTTAAAAGAATTAATTATAGAAATTAAAAAAATAGCTAATATATTGGCTAATAAATAAGAAAATTTAAACTTTAATTATGTACTTATTTTTTTTCGAACTTTTTAAAACTCAAGGTCTAAATAATTCATTATCAAACTTCCTGAGCTTCACATGTGTTGTTTTTATAATTGCATCTACAACACTCTTACTTTCATTTCTATCCAGAAATATCATCAAAAGACTATTTAGTCAAATCGCTAATAGAACCAGTTCAGATTTTGATGATTCTCTCATTAAAAATAAAATTCCATCTCTTTTGGGATATCTCCCTCCTTTATTTTTTTTAATAGTTCAATTACCTCAAGTATTATATAACTTTCCAAAGTTATCCATTTTCAGTTCTAATGTGTTAGAAGCAATCACTGCATTTCTTGGTATTCTAATAATACGAGGGTTTTTAAAATCTGTTACAGATCAACTAAGAAAATATACTGTCTTGAAAGATAAACCCCTGGAAAGCTACCTTCAAGTTTTTATGATTTTTATTTGGTTCATTGGTGGAATTATAATTTTATCCTTACTTACAGGGAAGGAAGTTGGTGTTTTTTTAACTACACTTGGAGCTCTATCGGCAGTCATTCTTCTTATTTTTAAAGATACTTTATTAGGTTTTGTTGCTAGTATTCAGATCACAATAAATGATACTGTTAGAATAGGTGATTGGATCACAATGAATAACTCAAATGGAGATGGAGATGTAATATCCATAAGTCTTTCTACAGTAAAAATTCAAAATTTTGATAATACAATTACCACAATTCCTACATACAAGCTTATATCAGATTCTTTTACTAACTGGAGAGGGATGAGTGATTCTGATGGAAGAAGAATAAAAAGAGCAATTCTTGTTAAAGCCAGTTCCATTAAGTTTTTGAATGATCAAGAAATTGAACCTTTAAAAAAAATAGAACTGATAAGTTCCTTCATAAGTAATAGAGAAAAAGAAATTAAAACACATAACAATTCATTGAAAACAAATAAAGTTAAATTAATTAACGGCAGAAATCTTACGAATATTGGATTATTCAGAGCTTATATAAAAGAATATTTAGACCAGCACTCCAAAGTAAATAAAAACATGACTATTATGTGTAGACAACTAGCCCCAACTCCAACAGGGATTCCTTTGGAAATTTATGCTTTTATAACTGATAAAGATTGGTCTATTTACGAGAGTATTGTTTCTGATATTTTTGACCACCTATTATCTGCTCTTCCAAACTTTAAATTAGAGAATTTCGAATATAGTTCAAAAAATTAATTTTATGATTCGTAGAATATTTTTAATACTGACTTTATTTAGTTTTATATTTTCATATAGTCAAAAAAAGAATAAAAAATCAACCATTGACAGTATTACTGTCGAAATGAAAAAGTCTAATGGACTTATAAATACTTATTTAAAAAATAATAAATTATATTTTGAAATTAATGAAAAAGTTTTAGATAAAGAGTTGCTAATGGTAACTAGATTTTCCCAGTTTCCAGGTGACTATTCGTCATACATAAATGCTGGTTCCAAAACTGCAGAAAATGTAATTTCTTTTAAATTAAAAGATAATAAAATAGTTCTTAAAAAACTGGCATATACAAATGAAGCCACCGACCAAGACCCTATCCAGATAAGCGTAATCAAAAATAATTTTCCTCCAATTCTTGCTGTCTTTGAGATTGAAAATAAAGAAAAAGATAGATTCTTAATTGATGTGTCAAGTTATTTTATGAATGATTCGCCTGGGTTCAATTTAATCAGAAAGTCAGATAAAGAAAGGTTTAAAATTGGAAGTGTAGATAAAAAAAGAAGTTTTATTGATAAAGCAAATAGCTTTCCTAATAATACTGAAATCAAAAACACATTAACATATTCTGCAAATAATCTCCCTAGATCAAACAGTTCGAAAACATTAAGTTTTCAGATAAATCATTCTATTATTCTACTACCTGAAACTTTAATGAAAATAAGATTGTTAGATAAAAGAATTGGCTGGTTTAGTTTAAAGAAAGTTGATTATTCCTCAGACAAACTGAAGTCTGATGAATTCAATATAATCAGAAGATGGAGATTAGAGCCTAAAAATATTGAAGCCTATAACAAAGGTGAATTAACTGAACCCATAAAACCAATAGTGTATTACTTGGATCCTGCAACTCCAATTAAATGGAGGCCCTATTTTAAGAAAGGTATAGAAGATTGGAATATTGCTTTTGAAAAAGCTGGTTTTAAAAATGCAATAGTAGCAAAGGACCCTCCTACTAAAGAAGAAAATTCTAATTTCAGCCCAGAAGACATTAGGTACTCAACTGTAAGGTATGTTGCATCCAAAACTAGAAATGCTACTGGTCCAAGTGTATCAGACCCTAGAACAGGGGAGATTTTAGAAAGTGATATAATTTGGTATCATAATCATTTAAGATCATATAGAAATAGATATTTATTAGAAACTGGTGCCGCTAATCCTAAAGCAAGAACACTGGACACTCCAGAAAAAGAAATTGGAGAAATGATGAGGAGAGTTATTTCACACGAAGTTGGACATGCACTTGGGTTGCCTCATAACATGAAAGCTAGTTCTGCGTATCCTGTTGATTCTTTAAGATCAGGAAATTTTACTCAAAAAATGGGTATTGCTGCAACTATCATGGATTATGCGAGATATAATTATGTTGCCCAACCAGGTGATGAAAACATAAGATTCGTTAGGAAGCTAGGACCTTACGATGAATATTCAATAGAATGGGGATATAGATATTTTTCAGATAAAAATGAAAATGAAATAGCAAAAGAACTTAATAAATGGGTTGGTGTTAAAAATTTAAATCCTATATATATGTTTGGATCATATGGTAATGATCCAAATTCTCAAACCGAAAACATTGGAGATGATCCTGTAAAAGCAAGTAATTACGGATTAATGAATCTTAAAATTGTCTCTCAAAATCTTGAGAAATGGACAATTAAAGAAGGTATGAGCTTTGAGGATTTAAATGAGCTTTATGGAGAACTTATAAGCGTATATAGAAGATATATATATCATGTTTCGTCTATAATTGGTGGAGTTAATAAAACTTTAATGAACAAAGGTCAAAGCGCAATACCTTATAAAAATGTTTCTAAGGATCAACAATTACGAGCAATAAGTTTTTTATATAAGAATCTTTGGTCTTCACCAATTTGGTTATATGATAAAAAAGTGATTTCGAAAATAAAAAATGACGGTGCTTTAACTCTAATAAGTAATCTTCAAAAATCAGTATTCAATAGGATTTTGAGTGTTAAAAAATTAAATACTATGATTTCAACTGAAAATACTCTTGAAGGAAATGGATTATCAGTATTTGAGCTAATTGAACGTTTAACAAATAATTTAACCGCGGATTTGGTAAAACCTGACATTCTTCAAAGAGAGCTTCAAAAAAACCTTATAAATCATTTTAAACTATTGATTGAGGACGAGAAATTATCAAATGAGGTGAAAGGTTTGATTCAAAATAAAAATAAATATTTATTAAAATATTTTAGATCTAAAAAAAGATCAAACTCACAAACTCTCAAGATACATTATCAATATTGCTATAATTTATTAAAATGAGTAAAATTCAAATATTTGTTACTGGAGGTACATTTGATAAAACATACAATTATATAAATGGTAAATTATTTTTTGAAAAAACTCATGTGCCACAAATGCTTAAAAGAGCCAAATGCAGACTTAATTTAGAAATAGATCAATTGATGCTTATTGATAGTCTTGAAATGGACGATTCTCATCTTAAGTTAGTTGAAGAGGCATGCTTGAAATGTAAATCAAAATTCATTGTAATTACCCACGGAACAGATACAATGACAAATACTGCTAAATATCTAATTAAGGCAAATATTCCAGAAAAAGTAATTGTAATTACTGGAGCAATGGTTCCTTATGCTTTCGGAAGTTCGTCTGATGGATTCTTCAACTTAGGTAGTGCTCTCTCTGTAGTTCAGAATCTGAGTAAAGGAGTATACATTAATATGCATGGGCAAACATTTTACGGGAATGAAGTTGAAAAAGATATAAAAAATGGAGTTTTTAAATCTATTACCTAAAATTATGTCAACTGACTAAAGACTATGAAAGTTAAAGAAAATGATAAACTAATTCCAAAATGGGATACAGAGTTATACAATGATAATTATACTTATGTCTATAATTATGGAAAATCTCTTGTAGAGTTACTTAATCCAAAAAAAATGAGAGAATTTTAGATTTAGGTTGTGGCTCGGGACAGTTAACATTTATAATCAATGAAATTTCAAAAAAAACTATTGGAATTGACAAATCCGTTGAAATGATTGCTGATGCAAAGCTAAGATATGGAAAGGTTAAATTCCAAGTTTGTAATGCGGAAAATTTTAGATTTAAAAATAAATTTGATTCTATTTTTTCAAACGCAACTCTTCATTGGATTAAAAATTATAAAAGTGTTATAAAGTGCATGTATAAAAATTTAAAATTTAATGGAAAAATAGTTCTTGAGTTTGGAGGAAAAAATAATGTAAAGACAATAGTTGATCAGTTAAGAAGCTCTCTAAAAAAACGAGGCTACTTAAACCAATCTAAATTAGAATTATGGTATTTCCCATCTGCTGAAGAATACTCAAAAGAATTAGAATTGGTAGGGTTTAAAGTTGTCCTAGCGGAAAGTTTTAATCGTAAAACAGAGCTTACTAATCAAAAGGATGGTATAAAGGACTGGATTTCAATGTTTGCCAAAAGTTTTTTTAAAGATGTTGATTTAACACACATAGAAGAAATTAAAACTGAGGTACAAGAAAGCATAAAAGAAAAATGTTTTACCAATGGAAAATGGTATGCTGATTACAAAAGAATTCGTTTTATAGCAATTAAAAATATTTATTAATTGTTATTAAGTGGTATTTAAAAGATTTCAGCTAACATACACCTTGCACTTCCACCTCCTGTTTTTTCAATAGTCTCTAGATTAGAATGGACTATTTTAGCGTAAGTTTCAAATTTATTAATCTGGTCATTAGATAAAGATTTAAATGCTGAAGTACTCATGACCAAAATAGGTTGAATACTGTTTTTTACAAGCAACATATTTCCTGCAAACTGTTCAATTTGATTTTCAGTTAGTGATATAACTTCCTTATTATCATTTTTTAATTCATTATAAACCATATTTCTTTCTGCGACATCATCTATTGAATCAAACCCAACAGCTGCAAATTTATTTCCAATACTCATCATTACGTTTGTATGATAAATCTTTAATCTCTTATTGTCAACAGTCTGATATGAGGAGAATATGATAGGCTTGTAACCCATTTTTTTGGAGAAATCTAGTATTACAGAGTCATCTGTTCTATCAGACAACGAGGCATAAAGTTTTTTATTAACCCTGTCTAAAACCATGCTTCCAGTACCCTCTAAATACATGTTTAAATTCTCATAATTTGACAAATCAAAAATAATCTTAGTATTTACACCTGATTCTTTTAGAGAATCAAAAACATGACTAGATCTTTCATCTCTTCTGTTTTTGGCAAACATTGGATAGAGAATCACTTTATGTTTATCATGAAAAGAAATCCAGTTATTAGGAAATAATGAATCAGGTGTCTCAGGATTCTGATTATCCTGATGAATGGTAACCTTTATGCCATTTTTAATTAAAATCTTAACTAATTCATCAAATTCCCTAAGAGCTAATTTGTTTAATGTATTAAAATCCAAGCCACTATCATATTGATAGTGGTTGTTTAATGCTGTTTGTTCATTCTTTTTAAAAAGGTAAGGACGAACCATTAAAACATGATTAGTTAATCTATTCATTTTTTCTAATTAATGGTAAAGTAACACATCTAAATAATCCCTCTTGCTTAGCTATTTCTCTAAAAGAAACTTCTTCTACTTTAAAGCTTTTTTTAATAAGCCATTTATTAAGCCTTGTAAAACTTGAATCAGACACTACTGTATTCTTGTTAATTGAAAAGACATTACTCATCATGTCAAACATTTCTTTAGAATTAATAAAGAAACAATTTTCAATACCAAAATCATCTATGAGAGCCAATAACTGATTTTTATTTGAAAATCCTCCCTTATGAATTATAGCAGATTTTTTACCAATAGGCTGAAAACAACAATCTAGGTGTAAAACATTTTTTTTTGGATCTGTATTAGATTTATTTAATTCTAACAAAACAACTTCCTTTTTTGAAAAATAATTCTGTAAAAACTTCAAGCCTTCTAAATTTGTTCTTGCAGTTATGTATTTAGGATAATCACTTCTTATATAAGCACCAACATAAATTTTGTCTTTGTGAAGAACAACATCTCCTCCTTCGATATGTGCATCTTTTGGAAAAGTAATAATTAATTCTGGATCTAATGAGTTTAGTATGTTTTTTAGCGCATCAATTTCTCTAGATCTGATTGGTAAAATATTTGATTTAAAAAATTTATTTTCAATAACAAAACCAATGTCTCTAGAGTATATTTGATTATAATTTTTTATTAAATCTGGTCTATGAACCTTTATTCCATAAAAAGTTAATTTAGAGATAAAGCAATCTAATTCAATAATCATATCAGCCTCTAAAGGATAAGTCCCAGATAATATATGACTTCTTGATTTAGGGTCATAAACATCTTTTAATTCAGGAATACCACCGTTACTGTTTGCTATTCCAACTACTAAAGATTCTAGAGATGAAGTCTCGTCTACAACATTTAATACCATCATTTAGATTTTGAGCTAATTTAAAAAAATACAATCAAAATATATAAAAATGCATATACATGTTTGAAGTAAATGCAGGTTTTTTATATTTGAAAAAAATAAACCGAAATATATGTCTAATGTTTTTTCAAGTAATTTTAAAAACCGTAATCGAGATCATTTCGCATCAATAGTAAGAGTTGCGCTGAGTGATGATATAATAACAGATGATGAAAGAAAATTCATCAACAGACTTGCTATCCTATTAGAAATTGAACCAGCAGAGGCTGATGAAATTATTTTAAACCCTGATTCTCATCAAATAAATCCTCCTGCCTCAGAGCTTAAGCGTTTAGAGAGGTTATATGACTTATCTAGAATTGTTGTTGCTGATGATATTGCAGATAAAGCAGAAATTAAATTGCTTATCAAGCTCACAATCGCTTTAGGCTTTCCTATTGAAGAGGCTAACTCTATAGTTGAAAAATCTATAAAACTTGTTCAGTCGGGTGCTGATGAGGATGATTTTATTTTATCATTAAAGTAGTTATTTGTAATGTTTTTTATTGGAGTAATAAGATATGCTTCCTAAAATAATTACAAATAAAACTGAGTAGTATACAAAGTTTGGAGTTATAATTTTATCTCCACTTGCATAAGAATGAAGACCTACAAGATAAAAGTTAACACCAAAGTAGGTCATTAATATACTTGAGTATGCTACTATACTCATTAGATTAAATAACCACCTTCCTTTTAAACCAGGAACTAATCTCATATGAATTACAAATGCATATACCATAATTGAAATTAAAGCCCATGTTTCTTTCGGATCCCAACCCCAATATCTACCCCAGCTTTCATTTGCCCACATTCCTCCAAGAAAATTTCCAATTGTCAACATTATTAAACCTATAGTAATAGAGAGTTCATTGATTATACTTAATTCTTTGATTTTTGATTTAATTTTGTTTTTGTTTTTTGAGTTTGTTATGGTAATTAAAAATAAAGTTACAATTCCAAGAATCATACTAATAGAAAAAGGACCATAACTCCCTACAATTACTGCGACATGAATCATTAACCAATAACTGTCTAAAACAGGTTGTAAATTGGCTATAGCAGGGTCCATCCAGCTCCAGTGAGCAATCATAAGTATCATAGATGACACAAAAGATGTAGCAGCAATTGTAAGTGAGGATTTTCTACCAAAAATTAAACCAAAAAATAATGTAGCCCATGAAACATATATCATAGACTCATATGCGTCGCTCCATGGTGCATGACCTGAAATAAATGATCTAAAGATTAAACCTAAAGAATGAAGAGAAAAAAGTAATATAATAGATCCTATTAAAGCTAATTCAAAATATTTAAGGAATTTTCTTTCATTAAAAATTCTAATTATTAAAACTATAAATAATAAAAGTCCAGCATATATGTACCAACTAAATAATTTTTTAAATATATCATATTTGTTATATAAAATTTCAGCATCAACTTTTGAAGAACTTGGTATAACTTCTGATCCATATTTTCTTTGAAACCCCTTCAAACTCTCAATAAGCTCATCAGCTTGCGTGAAATCTCCATTAGACTTTCCTAATCGCATTGCCTGGAAATAAAGTGGTAAAACATTATTCACATACAATGAGTCTGTTCCTTTTATATCAACTTCATTTAATTCCGGATATGAAACCCATTTATTTATTGAATCGTTTGGTATAGGGAAAATCCTTAATACCTTTCCTTCTAATGCAGAATATAAGAGATTAACTCTTCTATCTAATTCAATAAAATCTTTTTGAAATTGATTTGGAGTTTGGGCCCTATATGCATTTTCTAATTGATTAGCAATCTTGTAATTACCTTGTTCATCAAAAAATGATACTAGTGGTGCATATTTTGATTTTTCATCAACCCCAGCAATTTTTCTCAAGCTATCATTCCCCCTTTTTAAATATATAATTGGGACATTATACCATACAGCCGGATTGTTTATGATGGATAGCAAAACCTGGTCTGATGAAAGTCCTTTATATGTGTCACTCTTACTAACCTTCCTGAGTAATTCTGATGAAAAAGTATTAGCAGGCTTCATTCTCCCACCTAAGTCTTGAATTATTAAACTACCAAATTTATTGGCTTGGATATCTGGAAAAGCAGTAACCTGTATTAATGAATCAAAATCAAATTCTTGTAATTCAAACTTTTTTAAGACTGAATCTTGAGCATTTAAAGTATTAAAAAATAAAAAAAGTAATACAAACGAAAATTGTTTATTTTTTAATTTTGAAAGGCTTTTTGATAAATTCTTAAAACGAGTTCTTCCTATAAAAAATATACCACACATAGATAGATATAATAGAATATATCCAATATAAGTGATCAAAGTTCCCATAGAGTCATTATTTACAGAAAGTACTGTTCCTTTTTCATCTGGATCAAAAGAGGCTTGAAAAAATCGATATCCCTCATAGTCTAAAACATTATTCATGTATATATCATAATCAAATACTTTAGAATCGTCTTTAACTGTAACTTTACTCATAAATGAAGAATAGCTTTTTTCTGTTCCTGGATATTTGTCTGCTATAAAATCATTTAAAGTAATTGAAAATGGAAGGTTTAATGATTGAGAGCCATATGAAATATAAAAATCAAGTCCACCTACTTTAACATCTTTAGCTTCATTAACAACTCCCTTCCCTCCCATTACACCAATCTGTTTTGTCTCACCCATTGAGCTTATTGATAAATATAATGCATCTTGTTTGTCAGTCAATTTATCATCCGACTTAACAATTCCAAAATCTCCTCTTAAAGGAGGGTCAGGAATTACAAATTGAAAGTTTGGTATAACATAGAGAGATCTAATTAATAATTCTTGTTCTTCATTTTTTGTTATTTTACCTTTAAATTGATCAGCCATTCTAGTAAATGTTCCAGAAAAGGGAGATTCTATGTAGTATAAACCAGAATCTGAACGAATATTAATAGCTCCATCTACTGAATTATTTAATGTAAAAAGAACATTGTGAATACTTGCAACTTCTCCTTCCTTTAAAAAGTGTTCATGTCTGTTTCCATCATTGGCTTCAACAATCTTTAAATATCTATCTCCATCAGAATTTAAAACAAGCCCTTCTGATACGTTTTCGATATATTTAACAGAACTAATAGAAAATTCTTGTCCATCAAAGTTTTTATTCCAATTAAGATTATTTGAAGTGTGTTCTGAGAACAAGACCTCATCTATTAATTTCTTTCTTTGGGGAGTCCCATTTACTTCTCCATCCACGAGAATTGTTAAAAAAGTTTTTTCTGATATAATTTTACTACTTTCATTCCCTTCTCTTATTGGCATTACTCCTTCAAAACCAAAGTATCTAGTTATAAAAGCACCCAAAAGAATTAATATAAATGAAAGATGTAATAACAACACAGCCCATTTGTCTTTTTTAAACAATCTATATTTAAATATATTTCCAAGAAAATTTAACATAAATAAGACCAAAATAAGTTCAAACCACCATGCATTATAAACCCAGATTTTAGCTGCGGTTGTAGAATAAAAACTTTCCAAAAAAGTACCAACTCCCATTGCTGTTGGGAAAGCAATAAACAACAGCGCCGTTAGTTGATTTGAAAACAAGTACTTAAAAAATTTTTCTTGCATTTATATCTTAAATTGTTATTACAAATATACCCTTTGATACTGGATTTTTAAACAGCTATGTTGTTATTAAAATGATTTATTTAACATTTTTACTGTTTTTTAATTTATTAGTTTATTAACAACATTATGTACATTTGAAATTATGTTAGAGATCACTGTTATTGGAAACGGAAATGTAGGTTCTAAACTAGCAAACTCAATAGACAATCTTAAAGAATTTAAGTTACTTGAGTGGTACGGAAGAAGTTGGATAAACGATGAATTCCCAGAAAAAAGAATCAATAAATTATCTGATCTTAAAAAAGCTGACTTATATATTTTAGCAGTATCAGATAATTCAATTGATACTTTTTTTAATTTTATTAGTACTGATTCTTTTGTTGTTCACTGCTCCGGTGCAACATCAATAAATATATTTAAAAATTATTCTAGATCAGGCGTGTTATTTCCAGTTCAAACAATTTCAAAATCCAATGATAAACTTTTTAAAAATACACCTTTTTGTATTGAAGCTAAAAGTGAAAATGATTTGATTGTTTTAAAAAGATTAGTTCTAGCCCTAAAGGGGAGCTACGAGTGCTTAAACTCCATACAAAGAGCTAATTTGCATTTGTCAGCTGTTTGGGTTAATAATTTTGTGAATCACATGATTTATAAAGGAAAAAAAATATGTACTAATAACGACATTCCCTTCTCTATTTTAGAACCCATTATAAAAAACACAATTAATCAAGCATTGATTAATGATCCAAAAATAGTTCAAACTGGACCCGCAAAAAGGGGTGATAACAAAACATTAAAAATTCATAATGAACTAATTAATGATTTAAATGATAAAAAACTTTATGATTTAATAACAAAATCAATACAAAACAGCTATGAATAAAGAAAATTACAAAATAAGATTAAAAAATATTACAACTTTTATTTTTGATGTTGATGGCGTCTTAACTGATGGCAAACTTTTAATTACCTCAAATGGAGAGATTTTAAGGTTAATGGATGCCAAAGATGGGTTTGCAATGAAATATGCAATTGATAAAGGTTTTAAAATCTCAATAATTTCAGGTGGAAAAGATGAATCCATCAGAAAAAGAATAGAAAAACTCGGTATAAACGATATTTACTTGGATTCTCATAATAAAATTGATTCTTACAATCACTTATTAAATAAATACAAATTATCTGCAAATAATATTCTTTATATGGGAGATGATATACCTGATATACCCGTTATGGAAAAAGTTGGAATAAGTTCGTGTCCTCAAGACGCAGTTACTGATGTTAAAATAAAAGCAGATTATATTTCTCACAAAAATGGAGGTAATGGCTGTGTTAGAGAAATTATAGAACAAGTTCTTCGAGTTCAGAAAAAATGGAAGTATACGAACTAATTCTATGATTGAAAACTTTAAGAAAGAAATCATATTAGCATCTAATTCTCCCAGAAGAAAAGATTTTTTTAATTTATTTAAGTTTCCATTTAAAATTAAAACTTTTGATGTAGAAGAAACCTATCCGTCAAACCTAAAAGAAGCGGATATACCGAGATATATTGCTGGTTTAAAATCTAATCCATTTAAAAAAATAATAAATAAAAATCAAATAGTAATTTCGGCTGATACAATTGTGTGGCATGAAAATAAATGTCTTGGTAAACCAAAATCTTTAGATGATGCAAAACAAATGCTAAAGTCATTGTCCGGAAAAACTCATAAAGTTATTACAGCAGTAGGGTTTTTAACATTTAACAATTATTATTGTATTGATGTAACAACTGAAGTTACATTTGAAAAACTAAATAACTCCATAATTGATGATTACTTATTAAACGCCGCCCCCTTTGACAAAGCAGGTTCATATGCAATACAAGAATCAATTGGTTTATTGGGGATTTCAAAGATAAACGGCAGTTATACAAATGTCGTTGGCCTTCCGGTAACTGAAGTTTTAAATGAAATAAAGAAACTTATAGATCGCTAATTTTTAAATATTAACTTCAACAAATGAAATACTTTTTTACGCTAGTATTATTTTTTCTACTATTCGCCTTTCAGGCAAGATCACAGAATAGTTCAGATATATATTCAAAGATTCAAAAATTAAATGTTTTGGGAAGTTTACTACACATAGGAGCTCATCCAGACGATGAAAACACAAGTCTTATTTCTTATTTTTCAAATAAATATCATATTGAAACAACTTATCTTTCGCTAACAAGAGGTGACGGAGGTCAAAACAGGATAGGGACTGAATTAACAGATGCGTTAGGTTTAATTAGAACTCAAGAACTTTTGGCTGCGAGAAAAATTGATGGTGCTAATCAGTTATTTACAACTGCTAATGACTTTGGCTTCTCCAAGCATCCAGATGAAACATTAAATATTTGGGATAAAAATGAATTATTAAGTCAAATTGTTAAACATATAAGAACAATACAACCTGATATAATTATAAATCGATTTGATCATAGAACTCCTGGCACAACTCATGGACATCATACGTCATCAGCAATTTTAAGCTACCAAGCTTTTGATCTGTCATCAAATGTTAATTATTTTCCAGAACAATTAGAATCACTTTCAGTTTGGAATCCAGAAAAATTATTTTTTAACACTTCCTGGTTTTTTTATGGAAGTAAGGAAAATTTTATGAAAGTTGAAAAAGATAATTTTTTAAAATTTGATCAAAGTGAATTTAATCCTCTGATTGGATTGACCTATGATCAAATAGCTGCTAAAAGTAGAAGTCAACACAAATCTCAAGGATTCGGAAGATCACCAAAACCTGGAGGTCCTCAATGGGGTTATATGGAGCTAATAAAAGGAAAGTCTGTTTCATCAAATAATCCTTTTGAAGGAATTGATATTAGTTGGAACAGATTAAAAGGTGGAGATAAAATTGAAAGCCTAATTGATAGACTTCTTAATGACTTTAACTTTAAAGTTCCTGAAAAAAACATCTCTGACTTAATTAATATTTATAAAAATATTGAAAGTTTAGAAATTGGATATTGGAAAAGCTTAAAGTTAAATGAAGTAAAAAATATAATATCTCTTTGTTTGGGATTAAATATTCAATTAAATAGTGAAAATATATTAGGAACTCCAAAAAGCAAAGAAATATTTAATCTGAAAATTATCAACCCATCAAATACAAGTATTTTAATTAAAAATCTGAAATTAAAAAATACTGATTTTATAATTAATTCTACAATAATTAATAATAATTTGTTTGAAAAAAAATTAGATATAACTACAGGTGATCAAATTTCATCACCTTACTGGCTAACTAAAGAAGGCACGCTAGGAATGTATCAAGTAGACAATCAAGAGCTAAAGGGTTTACCTGAAACCCCAATAGCCATAAAAGCTGAAATAAAGCTAGAAATAAATGGTACAGAATTAAATATGATTGTTGATGCAAATAACAGGATTACAGATCCTGTTCAAGGTGAGGTGATAACGCCCTACACTATTGTGCCAAAAGTCACTGTTAAACTTGATCAACCTGTTTATATATTTCCTGATTCAAAACCAAGACAAATACCTGTTTCAATAACTGCACATGAAAATAATGTTAAGGGCACTCTAAGTATAGAATTACCAGAAGGTTGGATAACCAAGCCGAATCAATTTTTGTTTGATATTTCAAAAAAGAATCAACAAAAAAATTATTTATTCAAAGTTTATTCTAGCAATAAAAACAACTCAGGTATTATAAAGCCAATTATTAATTCAAGCAACAATGAATACTCTAATCAGCTAATAACTATTGATTATCCCCATATTCCAAAACAATTCATTGTAAAGCCAAGTTTTGCTAAAGTTTTTGGAATTGATTTGAAAAATAATATTAATAAAATTGGGTATTTAATGGGTGTAGGAGATAAAATACCTGAAACATTAGAAAATATTGGAATAGAGGTAGTTGATATTGATCCCTCTAAAATAATTTTAGAGAATCTTTTAAGTTTTAAAACAATAGTAATAGGTATTAGAGCATTTAATGTTATTGACGAATTAAGTTTTAAAAACGAGATTTTATGGGATTATGTAAAAAATGGAGGAACTTTAGTTATTCAATATAATACCCGTAGAGGATTAAAAACAAATAATATTACTCCCTATAAATTAAAAATTTCAAGAGATAGGGTTACAGATGAAAATTCAAAAATTCATTTTTTAAATAAATCTCATTCAATATTTAATTACCCTAATAAAATTGAAAATAATGATTTCAAATATTGGGTGCAGGAACGAGGTTTATATTTTCCAAACTATTGGGATGAAAATTTCGAACCTCTTTTAGAAATGAATGATATTAATGAATCAAAAAAAAGAGGAAGCTTACTAGTTGCATCATACGGTAAGGGTAAAATAATTTATACTGGTCTTAGTTTTTTCAGAGAATTACCTGCAGGAGTTCCAGGAGCTTACAGACTATTTGTTAACCTAATAAACTATGGACATGAATAAGATGAAAAATCAAACGTATGCCTTGCTAATTGGAGTAAATATTTTTTACTGGTTTATATTTTATGGAATAATGAAAAATTATAGCTAATGCTAACTATTGATTGGTTTCTTTTAATTGGAACTCTACTTTTTATAGCTTTTTATGGTGTTTGGAAAAATCAAGATCATTCATCTATTAAATCATATATAAAAGGTGATAATAAAGCTAGGTGGTGGACTGTAGGTCTTTCAGTAATGGCTACTCAAGCAAGTGCAATTACCTTTTTGTCTACACCTGGACAAGCTTATAATGAAGGAATGGGCTTTGTTCAATTTTATTTTGGACTTCCATTTGCAATGCTAATTATATGCCTGTTTTTTTTACCTGTATATCAAAAATTAAATGTTTATACAGCTTACGAGTTTTTAGAAAGCAGGTTTGACTTAAAAACTAGAACTTTAACTGCTATTTTGTTTTTAATTCAACGAGGCTTAGCGGCTGGTATTACCATATATGCTCCTGCTATAATTTTAAGTGTAGCACTTGGGTGGGATTTAAAGATTTTGGTAGTATTAATTGGCTTTATAGTAATCTTTTACACTTTAATTGGAGGTACTAATGCTGTAAATGTGACTCAAAAGCAACAAATGATTATAATTATCATTGGTTTAATATCTGCATTTTGGATAGCACTTATTAAAATGCCTGAAAATATTGATTTTTCTAAGGCTCTTAAATTGGCTAGTTATAATGAGAAATTAAATATTTTAGATTTTAGCCTAGACCTTAATAGTAGATATACATTCTGGAGTGGAATCACAGGAGGTCTTTTCCTTGCACTTTCATATTTTGGAACAGATCAAAGTCAAGTTCAGCGATATCTTTCTGGAAAGTCTTTAAAGGAGAGTCAGATGGGGTTGATTATGAATGGGTTTCTTAAAGTTCCATTTCAATTTTTTATTCTTTTACTGGGCGTAATAGTGTTTGTGTTTTATCAGTATGAAACTCCTCCTATTCATTTTAATTCAAAAAATATAATAGAAATAAAAAAATCAAATTTTTCAAACGATTATTTTCAAGTTGAAAAGGAATATGAACTTACCCAAGATAAAAAGCATGAGCTTTTACTAAATCCAATGTTTTTTGAAAATGATCAGTTAAAAAAAGATTACTTAAAACTTGAATTAGATAACAAAAAACAAAAAGAAAAAGTAAATAATTTAATTCTTAAAAACAATAAAGATGCTTCAATTAATGATAAAGATTATGTTTTTATAACGTTCATTATCAATCATTTACCAAATGGAATAATAGGACTACTGTTAGCTGTTATATTTGCAGCAGCTATGAGTTCAACAGCTTCTGAACTGAATGCTCTTTCAGCTACAACCTTAATTGACTTATACAAAAGACACACGCCTAACCTGTCAGAAAATCACTATGTTAATATGGCAAAATTATTCACCTTAATTTGGGGGATAATAGCTATAGTTTTCGCATATAATGGTAATCTTTTTGAGAACTTAATTCAACTAGTAAACATTATAGGATCAATTTTTTACGGAACAATTTTAGGCATTTTTTTAATTGCAATATTCTTTAAAAAGATAGATAGTAATCCAGTGTTTTTTGCTGCTATAATTTCAGAGTTCTTAATAATCTATTGTTACTTGTTTGAGGAATTTGGTTACCTGTGGCTAAATGTAATAGGAGCAGTTTTAACTATAACAATTGCATATCTATTACAAGAAATTCAAAATATAAGTAAAAAAAACCTCGCTAAATAGCGAGGTTTAAGAATATAAGTTTCATCTATTTTGACCATTGCTCAATAGATTCTTTATTCATTTTTAAATAATCATTATTCCCAGCTATTTCAGCTAGTTCATATGATTTTTTAGCAGCTTCAATAGCAGCCTCATTCTCACCTAAACCTGCTAAAATTAATGAATACTGTCTTAAATGAAAGTATTTATTATTTCCTTTATCAATTGCAGTTTCCATCCAATTTTTAGCTTGTTTAAGGTCTAATTCGCTATTTAAAAAATATACTGCAGAACTGTAATAATCTGAAGCCTTAGGATTATTTGACAATGCTTTATCTATAGACGCCATTGTTTTTTTAACAGTAGGAACCTCTATTAAAGTCGTAACCTTTGTATTTTCCCATGAAATAGTAAGCTCTGCATTATTATTTGTTAAATTTTCCAGTTGAATAGTAAAAGATCCTATAATTTCATTTGTTTTAGTTGCTTTTGACTCAGATACTACAGCAATTTGAGTTGCATCCCAATCCTTCACAAGTCCCCAATTATCACTTTTCTTATAAAAAAATACTTCCCACATTTCTTTTCCAGGACGAGTAAATAAAGCATATGTTCCTTCAGGTATTTCAATACCAGCAATTGTTACTGGATCTGAAAAACTAATTTTTGTGTTTGCATTTGCACCAGTTCTCCATAATTCTCCATATGGAACTAAATTACCCATAACTTCTCTACCGCGCATTGCAGGTCTTGAATATTCAATTTTAATATCAGTAAGACCAACAGTTTGATTAATTGTAGCAGAAGGACTCGGTTGAGGAGAGACTACTTGAGCCAAATTGTAAAATGGAACAAATAATAACAATAATAGATTTTTTTTCATGTCTTTAATTTTTATTTATATGTAAATTTAATAACTATATTTCTATGTTTACCCCAATTAAGGATTAATTAATATTTTTATATAATGACAGCTAATTATAGTTTCAGTTTTGTTGTTTGGCTTTCATATTTAATTAATTTGATTGGTAATCATTACGCTTTATTATCTACCAAAAAATATCAATGCTTTTTTTGACTATAGAAAACTCTATACTAATACATAATAACCGTACTATATCAATAATAAACTCTTTAATCTTAATTTTAAAAATAGAAAAATTATTGAAAATTGATAACGATATCTAGTATATTTGTTAAAATTTTTCATGAAAGTTTACACAAAAACCACGTCTCAAAAGCTACCTATATCTATTGATAAAGCATGGGAATTTCTGTCAGATCCAAAAAATCTAAAAATCATAACCCCAGATTATATGGGCTTCAAAATCCTTGGTGGGTCAGAAAAAAAAATATTTGCAGGTCAAATCATACAATACATAGTCACTCCTATCCTAGGAATACCAACAAAATGGATTACTGAAATAACTCATGTCAAACATGGAGTATATTTTGTTGATGAACAAAGGTTTGGCCCTTATTCATTATGGCATCACAAGCATTTCATAAAAGAAATTGAAGGTGGTGTGGAAATGGAAGATGTCATTGATTATAAGTTGCCTTTTGGCCTTTTAGGTCAATTATTTCATCCTATAATAGTAAAACCAAAACTTGATGAAATATTTGATTATAGGTTTAATAAATTAATTGAAATTTTTGGTGAATTTGGAAAAACAGACTCTTATACTAGAAACGAATTATTAAAAAATATTATATGAAAAAAAATATACTTATTGTTGGAGGTAGCTCAGGAATTGGGTTAGAGATTGTAAAACAATTACATGAGGAACATAATGTTTATGTTGCTAACAGAACAAATGAATCTTTAAGTAACTTTAAACATCAATTCATCAAAATTGATATAACTGAAGAAACTATAGACTCTTCAATACTTCCTGAATCATTAGATGGTCTTGTATATTGCCCAGGCACTATAAATCTAAGACCCTTTAGAGGCCTTAAGCCTGAAACTTTCATTTCAGATTTCAACATTAATGTTATGGGAGCAATTAGAAATATACAAGCAGTTTTGAAAAATTTAAATCAATCAGAGCACTCTAGTATTGTTTTGTTCAGTAGCGTAGCAGTTCAAACTGGAATGCCTTTTCATTCATCTATTGCTGCTTCAAAAGGAGCATTAGAGGGGTTAACTAGATCTTTAGCTGCGGAGCTAGCTCCAAAAATATCAGTTAATGCTATAGCACCATCTATAACAAATACGCCTTTAGCTGATAAGTTTTTAAATAATGAAGCCAAAATGGAAAGAGCTATAGATAGACATCCTCTTAAAAAAATTGGCTCACCAAAGGAATTGGCTAATACTGCAATATTTTTACTAAAAAACTCTTCATGGATTACAGGTCAAATAATCAGTGTCGATGGAGGAATTGGAACTCTTAAAGTTTAAATTCGAGTTATTTTAGCTCCAATAGCCTTTAACCTTGAGTCAATATTTTCATATCCACGATCAATTTGTTCGATATTATGAATTGTACTTGTACCTTTGGCGGAAAGTGCTGCAATTAAAAGAGAAATTCCTGCTCTAATATCAGGTGATGTCATTACAGTTGATTTTAGATGAGACTTGAAATCATGACCAATAACAGTTGCGCGATGAGGATCACATAATATTATTTTTGCTCCCATATCGATAAGTTTATCTACAAAAAACAATCTACTTTCAAACATTTTTTGATGAATTAACAAACTTCCCCTTGCCTGGGTAGCAACGACTAAAATTATACTTAATAAATCTGGAGTAAATCCTGGCCAAGGTCCATCTGAGACAGTTAATATAGATCCATCAATATAACTTTGAATCTCATATCCTTTTTTGTGAGCGGGAATATAAATATCATCATTTACTTTCTCTAATTGAATTCCTAATTTTTTGAATACTACTGGAATTTGTCCTAAGTAATCCCAATTGACATTTTTTATAGTCAATTCGCTTTTAGTCATAGCGGCAAGACCAATCCAACTTCCAATTTCTATCATATCAGGGAGTAAAGTATGAGAGACTCCATTTAACTTGTCTACACCATGAATTGTGAGTCGATTAGAACCAATACCCGAGATATTAGCACCCATACTTACTAGCATTTTGCACAATTGCTGAAGGTAAGGCTCACATGCAGCATTGTATATAACTGTCTTGCCATCAGCTAAGACCGAAGCCATTAATATATTTGCTGTTCCAGTCACTGAAGGTTCATCTAATAGCATTTCAGCTCCTCTAAGTTTCTTAGCTGATACAGTATAAAAATAATTTTCTTTGTTATAATTAAATTTAGCGCCTAACTTAATAAATCCTTCAAAATGAGTATCAAGTCTTCTCCTTCCAATCTTATCTCCACCTGGCCTGGGAATACTTCCAACTCCAAATCGACCCAACAAAGGTCCCACAAGCATAATTGATCCTCTTAAGCCTTTCCCGTCAATTTTAAATTGATCAGACTCCAAGTAACTAATATCAATATTAGAAGCTTGAAATTCATATTTACCGTTGTTTAATTTGTTAATTGAAACTCCAAGGTTTTTTAAAAGAGATATTAATTTATTAACATCAATTATATCAGGAAGATTACTTATAACTACTTTCTCTTTAGTTAATAATAGTGCACACAAAACTTGAAGCGCTTCATTTTTGGCTCCCTGAGGTACAATAAAACCAGATAATTTGTTTCCTCCTTCTATTTTAAAACTTCCCATTATGTTCAGTACTTAATATCGAGTTCTTTTATTTCTATAATTATTTTTTTTAATTATAGAGTTATTTGATTTAGGACCATTACCATTCTTAGATCTTGCTTTTAAAAATTCTGAAGATTCGGTTAATGGTAGCAACTCTTCTTTAACTTTTAATTCACTATCTGATAATTCTTTTAAGTGACCGAAGATTAAAGCGTCCTCAACAGTATCTTTATTCCAATTGAGAAAACATTTTTTCATATGATTAGCAATTGTAAAAACTAATGCATCTTTCATTTCTCCTTCTTCCCAACTTCTGGCAACTTTTATCATCTGACTTATATTATTACCATAAAACCTATATTTCTGAATACTAACTGGATAAGTAATTCTTTCTGGTCTAGCCTTAAGAACTTCTTCTTGTGGTTTTTCAAATGGGGAATCAACATCTAATTTAAAATCAGACATTATAAATAATTGATCCCAAAGTTTGTGCTGAAAATCTGGAACATCACGAAGGTGAGGATTTAAATTTCCCATTACTCCTATAATTGATTTAGCCATCTTATTTCGCTCTTCACGACTTTCTATTTCATGAATTTGATCAATCATTAAGTGAATGTGACGACCATATTCGGGAATAATTAGAGGCTTGCGTTGCGTGTTGTACTTTAACACTTCCATATTTGAAAAATTTATTTGGTAAGATTAAGTGTGCAAATTAATAAAAATTCATTGATTTACTAGAGAGCAATGACACCTTTAAATTTAGAAACTTTTTTATATACTTTAATTACAGATTCAGGATTTTGCATTTCTAAACTAACACTAAGGCTTATAAAATTATTTTTGGATGATTTTTTTGTTAAAAAAGTAGGTTTCATGCCTTTAAAGAGATCTTTAACGTCTTCTATATTATTTTCTTTCTGCTTTACAATAAACTTAAACATATAATTTCCTGGCCATTTTTGAGAGATTTTTAAATTTTTTAAAAATCGTGGATAAAATTCTTCATCACTCATAAATTGATGTATTGAGTAGTTTAACTTTGTGTAAATATAGTTTAAAAATAATCCTTTGAATTTAAGTAAAATTGTTGTTACAGGTGCACCAGGAACAGGCAAGACGTCAATTATAAATCTTTTAAAAGCTAAAGGCTACACTTGTTTCGATGAATTTTCAAGGACTTTAATTAACTGGGGGCATAATAATGGTATAAAAGATTTTTTTTTAGAAAAACCCAATTTGTTTAGTGAAAAAATTCTTGAAGGGAGAATAAACCAATTTAACGAATCAAAAAAAAATAAAAAATCAAAGGATAATTTGATTTTTTTTGATCGCAGCATCTTCGACACTTTTGCTTATCAAAAGTTTATAAATAAATCATTTGTTCTTCCAAATGAATATGATGTTTTTAAATATCAAAAAGTTTTTATTTTACCTCTTTGGAGTGATATATTTTTAAATGATGATGAAAGGTTAGAAAGTTTTAAGATTTCAAGAGCAATTGATAAGTCCATTAGATCTACATATTATCATTATAATTATAAATTAAATGATGTTTCAAAAACTAGCATTAAAAATAGAGTTGATTATTTACTTAGTTCCTGTTTATGAAGAAAATTAAAGATGTATTGCTAGAATATTGGGGATATAAGAAGTTTAAAGATCAGCAAGAAGCAATAATTAATTCAATTATATCTGGGGACAATGCTCTAGTCACTCTCCCTACTGGTGGAGGAAAGTCATTATGTTATCAGCTTCCATCTTTAATAATTGGTGGAACTACAATAGTTATTTCACCTTTGATTGCGCTAATGGAAGATCAAGTTAGAGCTTTAAATAAATTAGGTATTTCTTCTTTTTATTTTAAATCTGATTCAAAAAATTTAACAATGGATCAACAATTAGATAATTGTATTTATGGAAATTACAATCTTGTTTACTGCTCACCGGAAAGATTAATAAATTCTGAATTTTTAAATAAAATAAGTAGAGCGAAAGTTAATCATATAGCAATAGATGAAGCTCATTGCATTTCTGAATGGGGTCATGAATTTAGACCTTCATATAGAAACATTAAAGACCTAATAAAGCTTTTTCCAAATGCAGTAGTCACAGCATATACTGGTTCTGCAAACCTCAGAGTCAAAAATGATATAATTGAAAATTTAGAGTTGATTAATATTAATAAAATCGAATCTTCTTATGAGAGAAAAAATATATTTTACGAAGTAAGTCATGTAGATAATAAAATTAATGGTTTATTAAAGGTAATTAACAACGAGAGCTCAATCATATATTGTGACACAAGAAGATCTACTGAATATGTTTCAAAAAAACTATCTCACAAAGGTTTTTCAGTAGACTATTTTCATGGAGGAATTCCTATAGAAGAGAAAAAAGAAAAATTATTAAAATGGCATTCTGAAGATATTAAAATAATTGTTGCAACCACAGCTTTTGGTATGGGCATAGACAAATCAAATGTTAGAAAAGTTATACATTATGACATACCCAGAAGTATTGAGAATTATTACCAAGAGTCAGGAAGAGCAGGGCGAGATGGAGAAAAGTCAAAAGCTATCTCATTAGTTACACCTGAAGATAAAAGTTCATTTATTAACCAAAATTTAAATAGTCTTCCAAACAAAACTAATTTAATTGAAACATATAAAAAACTATGTAATCACCTCCAAATTCCTTTTGGTGAGGGACAAGGCAATTGTTTTGATTTTGATTTTATTTTTTTTTGTAGAAAATATGAGCTGAACAAGCGAACAACTCATAGCATTTTTCGATTTTTAGAAAATAACGGATTAATAGTTTTAAATTATACAAGAAATAATAAAATAAAAATTCATGTTCAAGCCAGTATTAACACTATTAAGGATAGCATTAAGCTTTCAAACCCACAATCTAAAGTCATAGAATCACTTATAAGGTTTTACCCAAGCATAATGGATAAAAAAATTGAAATATCAATAGAAAAGCTAATTCAATTCACCAACCTAAGTCGAAAAGAAATCTATGAATATCTTAAGTTTTATAATAAAATAAATTTATTAGATTTAGATATAACAAGTTCTGATATTCAATTACACTGGTTAAAACCTAGAGAGGATAATTATAGCATAAACCCCTTAATTAAACAACTAGAAGAAATAAACAGTATTAAAAAAATAAAATTTAAAAAAATTATAAAACTTATTTATGATGATAAAAATTGTAAAACACGACAGCTACTTAAATATTTTGGAGAAAATAAAGCTAATAACTGTATGAATTGTAGTTCTTTTTGCTGTAAATAATTAAAAATAGATTTAATTTCATAGTATAAATTTTAAAAGAATGAAACCCCAAATTATTTTTTTTGGAACTCCAGATTTTGCTGTTGGTGTATTAGATGAAATACATCAAAAAAAATATATAATTGATGCGGTAGTTACTTCTCCAGATCGAAAATCAGGAAGAGGCAGGAAAATTAATTTTTCTCCAGTTAAAAATTATTGCATTAAAAATAATATAAAGCTGTATCAGCCCGAAAACCTTAAAGAAGAATCATTTATTTCAGAACTCAAACTATATAATTCTGATTTATTTGTAGTCGTTGCATTCCGGATGATTCCGAAAATCGTTTGGAGCATTCCAAAAAAAGGAACTTTTAATCTTCATGCATCATTACTGCCTAATTATAGAGGAGCTGCGCCTATAAATTGGGTTATAATTAATCAAGAAAAAATTACTGGTGTCACAACATTTTTAATTGATGAGAAAATTGACACAGGTAAAGTTTTATCGAAAAGTGAGTATATAATTAATAATAATGAAACTTTTGATTCACTTCATAATAATTTATTGAAAATTGGGAAACCGCTGGTTATTAATACAATTCAAAATATATTTAATGATAAGTCATCTCCCTACAAACAAAACAATGACAAGCTTCTAAAGGTTGCTCCAAAACTTACAAAAGAAAATACAAAAATTAATTGGAGTGATTCTTTAAGTCAAATTGTTTCATTCGTTAACGGTTTAAATAGTTACCCAGGTGCTTGGACTAAAATGATAGATCAAGAGAATGTTAATACTTTTAAAATTTTTGAAAGTGATTGTGAATACACACCGCATAATTACAACAATAATGAACTTGTCGTTACTAATAAACAAATAAAAATTTCTCATAAAGAAGGGTTTCTTATTATTAAAAACCTTCAGCTTTCAAATAAAAAGAGGCTATCAAGCATTCAATTATTAAATGGTTTTACCTTTAATACTGGTGTTTTAGTCTCATAAGCACTGCTATTATCAACAATAACTTGCACTTATTAACAAAATGGAGCTTTTTCCTATACTTTTCTTTTGCATTCTAGTTAAAGGTTATAATTTGTATAGTATAAAACATTTAATCTTAAATTATTATGAACAAAACACAATTAATAGATGCGATGGCTTCTGATGCAGGGGTCTCTAAAGCTGCTGCTAAAAAAGCATTAGAATCTTTCCTAGGAAATGTAAGCGGAGCCCTTAAGGGTGGAAATCGAGTTTCATTGGTAGGATTTGGATCATGGTCAGTAACAAGACGTGCTGCCCGAGATGGTCGTAACCCTCAAACAGGTGCAACGATTAAAATTGCTGCAAAAAATGTAGTAAAATTTAAAGCAGGAGCAGAACTATCTGGATCTGTAAATTAAAAAGCAAACTAGTTTTAAAAAAAGGCTCCAATAAAATGGAGCCTTTTTTTATGACTAATTTTAAGATCTAAGTGAATTAAAATGAAAAAAGGGTACATTTTGGTTGCTGCACCTAGCATCGTTGGAGATTTATCTTTTCATAGGACGGTAGTAGTTCTAGTTGATAATACTAATGAGACTCTTATGGGATTTGTGATTAATAAAAAATTAGACTACTCTTTAAATGAAGTTGCTAATCAATTAAAAAAACCATTTCCTTTATACTATGGAGGACCTGTTGAAACCGATAGTTTATTTTTCATATACAATTCTAAAGTCAAAGTGTCAGGAAGTATATCTATATGTAAAAACCTAAATTGGGGAGGAGATTTTGATGAAATCGTCAAATTAATAAATGATGATAAAATATCTAAAGAGGATATCAAGTTCTTCTTAGGTTATTCTGGTTGGAATCCAAACCAGTTAAAAAATGAAATGAAAGATAAAAACTGGGAGATATTTAAAAACATAGACCAAGACTTAGTTTTATCAAATGAAACTGAAGGTATTTGGAAAAATTACTTAAACTCAATAGGGGGAGAATATCTTATATGGTCAAATAGCCCTGAAAATCCAAATCATAATTAACCTAAGCTTGTTTTAATAAATGATTTGAAAACCTCAGGCAAACGTTTGGTCTGATAAGTTTTTTTTCTGTATTTACACACTGGACTTATTCCGTTATCAATTGACAAAACTGATAGCTCATCAGACACCTGAAGTTCAAAAACACCAAAAGACTCATAAGAAAAACTAATATTGTTATTTTTCAAGTATTCAATAAATAAATCAGACAATACAATTGATTCTCTCCCAATACTAGATGGCGGACATATAATTCTCCCTTCGTGAAGTAAAAAGACATTACCCAATACTGATCCAATCACATTTTTTTTATTATTTAAAATAATATTATCATCACAATTATTTTCAAATGATTCAATAGAAGCAATCCTCTTTATGTCTTTCTGTAGATAAGAAATAGAACCAAATTCCTGGTCAGTTAAATTATAATCTTTGAATAATGACATTTCATTTATGGATGAAAAATCATCATGAATTAATGATTTAGATTTCGAAGTAAAGATTGCTGTAATTAAATTGGGCTGAAAATTATTAAAATTTGGCTTAAATTCATTTGCAAATTTTAAATGAATTATTAAATATTTTTCATTTTCAATATTAATAAGTTTTTTAATTTCTTTAATAAAAAAGTCAAGTGTGAAATCCATTGGTATTACCAATCTTAATCGCCTTAATTGAGCCATCATCATGAAATAATGTTCTTCCCAAAACAGAATTTTATTGCCTTCCCATCTTAGTTTAAAATCAAAAACAGGATTTACAAGAAATGATTTAATAAAACTTGAAGGAATAGTATTGTAATTAGAGTAAATCGCTCCGTTAATGTTAATCATCTATACTTTAACTAGAGCCTAAAACTTGTTTTAATGAAGCTACTAGGTTCTCCCACAGCATTTTAGATTCTTCAAGTTCATCTTCATCTGAAAAATCTGAAATAATTAAAGAAACATCTTTTGTAATTTCATCAACTTGAATTTTAAATTCAAAATAAATCTGATCTGCATCTTCATCATCATTTAACCATTGAAACCTAACTCTTTCGTTATTTTTCTTTTGAATTAATTTTGCTTTTTCTTCTCCGTCATCCCAGAAGAAAGTAAAGTCCTCACCTCTTGAATTAACATCATCAGCAAACCACTCTGACAAACCGGATGGTGTTGACAAATATTGAAAAAGGAGTTGTGGAGAAGCTTGAAAATCAATTTCTAGGATGAATGGAATTTTCTTACTCATATTATTAAAAATTTTGATCAATATATAAAAAAAGAAATTGTTTATCCTTTAATAACTTAAAATTTACTAATCATTGTGTTTAAATAAAGCTTTAACTATATTTGCCCCCCAATGGCGAGGTAGCTCAGCTGGTTAGAGCGTCGGATTCATAACCCGGAGGTCGGGGGATCGTGCCCCCCTCTCGCTACAAATTAAACTATTTTAAAAGTAGGTGTACAGCTAAATTAACATTAGTTCTTGAACATAAAAAGCAATTGATTATAAGTTAAAATCAATCTCTAGTAAAGCTATAAAGTGTTATTGTTTTTTTGCAGTTGAGACAACTGTTGATCCTCCACTTGAACTTGTAGCATTCGAGCTAGTACTTCCTCCTGAAGCAACTATAGACCTTGTTATAGTTGGAGCTGAATTTGTTGAACTATTTCCTTGACTTGAGTATCCGTTATTTGAGTTATCTGGTCCTTTATAAACACGAGTATCTCTAATACCTCCATTGTTAGTATATGATCTTGTATCGTTTCTAGAATTACGAGTTATCCAAGAATTACTTCTACGTGGGGTAGGAACAACTTTAAATTTCTTTCCATTTTTAACAAGAACAGTTAAAATATCGTCTCTTACAGGTTTTGAGTTTTTATTGCCCGTTGAACTAGGTATATCAGCAAGTTCAATAGCATTACTTCCTAACAATTCAAGTTGCCTTAATACGTATAAATTCTCATTAGCTAATTTAATTGAATATTGAGTTAAATCAGTAAAGTAATCCGATCCAAAAAAATATTTAAATTTAGGTTTAAACCACTCGTAATCACCAAAAGAAAGAATCAGATCATCTCTCCATTTATTCCAAGTTAAAAATCTATTATCATAAAGCTCCAAGTATGAATTCCATCCATATCTTCTCATTGAATTTAAGTTGAAATAATTAAAATACCAGGATCTATTGGAATTTGTAACAAAAGTGATGTAGTCGGAAACCAAATCTTGATTCTTTAAAAAAAGATTACGAACACTAATTGGATCTTCCATGATTCTTAAATCATAATTTAATTTAAATTCTTCTTTAATTTTATTTTCAAGATCAGCTTGGGAATAGCTGAAAAAACTAATACTGATAAAAAAGAATAAAATTAATTTAACTAGTTTCATGTGAATTGTATTACGCAACTAAGTTAACTAATTTTAATTTAATGTTAAATGTTAACTTAATAAATATTAATTTTGCAATCATCTAAATCATCAATGAATGTTAAGTTCAAATTTCAAAATTTTTTTTTTAATTATCGTTTTATTCTTAATAAAATGTAGTTCTGAGGATAACTTGGAAATACTAGCGGAAGAAGAAGAGATATTAGAAGCTCAGATATCTAGCTGTGTTGATTATACTAACGTAGATAGTTCTGACCTAATGAGTTATTGGAATTTGTTCGTGGAAGATGTTAAATGCTCAAGGGGTGGTCCGGATTACGGAGAAATCAATACAATTGTAAATTTAAAATTTGACATACAAACGCCAGAAGAATTTGCTTCAGGGGTGTCTCCAGATCATGCAGGTTATTCAACATTTGCAGGTTATTGCAATAGAGAAGCTGTTATAATTGGGGTTATACTTAATTTCTGGGAAGATTACACAGAAATACAACAACTATGGCTAATGTATCATGAGTTTGGACATGATGTTTACAAATACGAACACAGTCAAAACAGAACGGATATAATGTATCCTTCGATCCCAAGAGGAGATACAAAAATTAATGATTTCATTAAAGCTAAAAATCGATTTTTAAGAAGAGATTTTCCTGGAATATCATATATCGAATGTCCAGGTGACTAATTCTTATTTATAGATTTATAAATGAGATTAAAAACCAATCCACTGATAACCATAAAAATCCCTAAAAGGGTTAATAAAGTATATCTTTCCTCTAAAACAAAAACTCCAAATAAAATAGTAAATACTACTTCTACATATTTAATTGGGGCAACCTTGTAAGCAAATCCATTTTGAAAAGCTTTTGTCATATAATATTGACCAAAAAAACCAACAACACCCATAAGAAATAAAAGTAATAGATCTTCATTTATTACTGGAGTCCAGTAAAAATAAATACCAATAAAACTTAATGTAAAAGAAGTCATCATAAAATAATTAACTATAACTAAAGGGTGCTCCTTCTTTCCAATTAATTCAATAATTAAGTAAACAAATGCTGAAAAAAAAGCAGCAAGCAAAGCCATGGAAAAACCAAATAAATTCATTTTATTATTAAAACCTCTAATAAAAAGAATACCTATAAATGATATAAGGTAAAAAAACCATTCAATTTTAGATATTTTTTTATTAAAAAAAAAGACAGTTAATATTGCAGCAAAAATTGGTGAGATGTACCTTATTGATACGGCAGAACCAACCGACATATAGCTAACAGAGAAAAAAAAACAAAGCATAGCTAAAGCACCAACCACTCCCCTTTTCATTAAAATTATTTTGTTTTTACCAAAAAATGGAATCTTATAATAAATTAGTAAACTTGAAGTGATAGCCAACGTAGTAATTGATCTAAAAAAAACCAATTGAAAAGTTCCGTAGTTTGTCAGGTGTTTTAACAACGCATTCATAATTGAAAAAGCAAATACACTAATTAACATGTATTTAACGGAACTGTATAATTTTTTCAATCGGAAAATTTTTACAAATATCTATCCTTTTTATTATTATGAAAACTTTTTTTTCTGTTTTTAAAATTTAATGATTAATAATGTAATTTGTAAAAAGAATTATATAAAATGAATAAAAAATACATTTTAGCATTAGACGCTGGGACGACTAGTTCTAGATCTATACTATTTGATAAAAAGGGTAATCAAATTGCAATATCTCAATATGAATTTGAACAATTTTTTCCAAATAAAGGTTGGGTAGAGCATGATCCAGAAGAAATATGGAAAACTCAACTAAAATCAATTGAAGAGGTAATTAAACTAGCAAAAATAAGTCCAAAAGATATTGATTCAATTGGGATTACAAATCAGAGGGAAACTACTGTCATATGGAATAAAAATACTGGAAAACCAGTTTATAATGCTATTGTATGGCAAGACAGAAGAACAGCTTCTATCTGTGATGCTCTAATCAAAGATAATAGTGCACACTTATCAGTAAAAGAATTATTTCAAGAAAAAACAGGGTTAATTCTAGATGCTTATTTTTCTGGCACTAAGATTAAATGGATTTTAGACAATGTTCCTAACGCAAGAGATTCTGCGAACAATAATGAATTGGCATTTGGGACTATTGACACTTGGTTAATTTGGAAATTAACAAACGGAAAACATCATGTAACTGATCCTTCAAATGCTAGTAGAACTCTACTTTATAACATACATGAATTAAAGTGGGATGATGAACTATTAAAGCTACTTGATGTTCCTTTAAATATCCTTCCAAACCTTTGTCAATCTTCAGAAATAATAGGAGAAGCTGAAATTTTTAATCAGAAAATTAGAGTAGCTGGAATAGCTGGAGATCAACAAGCTGCTCTATTTGGTCAGCTTTGTTTTAACCCAGGTGATGTTAAAAACACTTATGGAACTGGGTGTTTTTGCATTATGAATACAGGAGAAAATCCTGTAAAATCAAAAAACAAAATGCTGACTACTATTGGCTATCAAATAAATGGAAAAACCACTTATGCTATTGAAGGTAGTGTTTTTGTGGCTGGAGCATTGGTTCAATGGCTTAGAGATAAGCTTGGAATTATTAAAACAGCATCAGAGATTGAAGCTTTGGCAAGTAGTGAAAAAGACAGTGGTGGAGTTACATTTATTCCTTCTCTTTCTGGACTTGCTGCTCCATATTGGGATCCTCATGCTACAGGAAACATAATGGGTATAACTAGAGACACAACAAAAGGTCATATTGCAAGAGCTGCTTTAGAAGCTATTTCACTTAGATGTAAAGAGGTTGTTGTTGCAATGGAGAAAGATTCAAATACAAAATTTAATACTTTAAAGGTTGATGGAGGGGCAAGTAATAACAACTTATTGATGCAAATTCAAGCTAATATCCTCGAAAGTAATGTTATAAGACCAAAAATAACAGAGACTACTGCACTAGGTGCTGCTTTTTTAGCGGGATTAGCTACAGGTTATTTTAAAAATATTGAAGCTATTAAGAATATATGGGAAAAGGATAAATTATTTAAACCTCAAAAAGACTCATCAATTGAAGAAATAAATATTTTGTGGAATAAAAGAATAAATCAGATTATTAATTAAATGAATCGATCAAATAATCTTTCAAAAATTAAATCTGTTGAATTATGGGATGTTATTATAATTGGTGGTGGTGCTTCTGGTCTTGGTTCGGCAATAGAATCAGCATCTAGAGGCTATAAAACACTTTTATTGGAAAAGTATGATTTTGCTAAGGGAACTTCTTCTAGAAGCACAAAATTAATTCATGGTGGAGTTAGATACCTTCAAAATGGTGATATATCTTTAGTGATTGAGTCTCTAAAAGAAAGAGGAATATTGAAAAAAAATGCTCCACATTTAGTAAAAGATTTAAGTTTTGTTATACCATCCTATAATTGGTGGACTAGTCCTTTTTATGGAATTGGTTTAAAAATATATGATATGATGGCTGGTAATCTTGGAATTGGACCATCTACTTTTCTTGATAAAAATGAAATTGAAAATTTAATTCCGAACGTTAAAAAAAATGGGTTAAAAGGAGGGGTGATTTATTATGATGGACAATTTGATGACTCAAGAATGGCAATAAGTCTTGCTCAAACTGCTGAAAATCATGGTGGAGTTGTATTAAATTATATTGAAGTAATTAATATAATTAAAAGCAGTGACAACACTGTTTCGGGGGTTGAAGTTAAAGATTCATTTAGTAAAGCTAAGTATCAAATAAAATCTAAGGTAGTTGTTAATGCAACTGGTGTTTTTTCTGATTCAATAATGTTAATGGATGATTCGAAATCTCTTAGGATGATTCAACCTAGCCAAGGAGTTCATGTAGTTATAGATAAGAAATTTTTAAATAGTCAACATGCAATAATGGTCCCTCACACATCTGATGGTAGAGTTCTTTTTGCTGTACCTTGGCAGAACTATGTCATTTTAGGCACTACAGATACTAAGGTAAATGAAGCAAAACCTGAACCGAGAGCATTGAGTGATGAAATTGATTTTATTATTTCAAATGCTGGAGAATATATGGCGTCAAAACCATTAAAAAAAGATATTAAAAGTGTTTTTGTAGGGTTAAGACCGCTTGCTGTTAGTGATGATAAAAATGAATCAACCAAAGAAATTTCTAGACATCATAAAATTAAAATAAGCACAAGTGGTCTAATTAGTATCCTTGGTGGTAAATGGACAACATATAGGAAAATTGGTGAAGATGCAATAAGCTCAGCTATGCTAGTTGGTGGATTAGCTTCTTCAAAAACTATTACTGAGAATCTTCCAATTCATGGATATAATAAAAATCCTGATTTTGATGACCCACTTCATGTTTATGGAGCTGACATTAAAGAAATAATAAAAATAACTAGCGACCCTTCTGGAAATAAATCTTTATCAAAAAAACTTAATATTACTAAACATCAAATTTTATGGGCAATTCAAAAAGAAATGGCTTTAACGCTTGAAGATGTTTTAGCTAGAAGAACTCGATGTTTATTTTTAGATGTATTTGAAACTGAAAAATTAATTGATGATGTACTAGAGATAATGGCAAAAGCTTTAAATAAAAATCAAAACTGGAAAAGAGATCAAAAATTATCTTTTTTAACTTTAACAAAAAAATATAAAATATGAATGTGACTCCATTTATTGCTGAACTTATTGGCACAACATTTCTACTTATTTTAGGACAAGGAGTGGTAGCTAATGTTAATTTAAAGAAAACCATTGGAGAAGGTCAAAACCCTTGGCTATTAATCACTATCGCATGGGGTTTTGCTGTATTTGTTGGTGTTTTTATTGCAGGGAGTATAAGTGGGGCTCACTTAAATCCAGCCGTAACATTAGGTCTTGCTGTTGCCGGAAAATTTTCTTGGAATATGGTTCCTTCATATATATTAGCTCAATTAATTGGAGCGATGTTGGGGTCATGGCTAAGTTATGTTGCTTATATTGACCACTATAGAGAATCAATAGAAGAAGATATTGTTAGAGGTACATTTTGTACTGGACCAGCTATTAGAAATTTCAAAAACAATTTGTTTGCTGAGGTTCTTGGAACTTTTGTTTTAGTGTTTTGTGCCCTTTGTATTGTTACACCAAATATAAATATTGAAGGTGTTGTTATTCAAAATTTTGGATTAGGGTCAATCGACGCTCTACCTATTGGTATTGTAGTTATGGTGATTGGAATGAGTTTAGGCGGAAATACTGGGTTTGCTATTAATCCAGCAAGGGATTTTGGACCCAGATTAATTTACTCTCTCTTACCTCGTAAAAACAAAAATCCTGACTGGTCATATAGCTGGATACCGATATTAGGGCCATTTGTTGGTGGGGCTTTATCCGGGCTATTATATTTTTTGATTTCTTAGTCAAGTTTAAAAAAAACCTGTATTAGCCTGTTTTTGAGCAAACTCCAAAAAAACATGTTTAAAGCTAACCGACTGATCAAGGATCTATTTACGTAACAGCTTGCTTTTACAATCACGACTCACTTTTTATAAAAAATTAAACGTTGAGTTTGTCAAATAATTACTAATACAGGTAAAACAATATTTTAAAACCTTAGTATGTCTTCAAATGTACGTCAATAATATCTATAAGCTCGAGCACTTTTTCATTCTCTTTAGATAGACCTTGATTATTATGGTTACTATTGTTTTCTAGCTTAGTTGCATATTGTAGAGCACACATAGCTAATACATCTTGTTTATCTCTAACAGCATAGCTTTGTTCAAGCTGTTTAGTCATTGTTTCAATTTTTTTTGCTGCATTACGCAAAACTTCTTCTTGTTCTGGAACTATTGAAAGAGGATATACCCTGTCAGCTATTGTAATTTTTATTTTAATCAAATCACTCATAAATATTACTCATCTTTAATTTCTGATAGCTGAAATATGCAACCTTCAACTTCGTTTATCAATTTATTAATTTTACGTTTTGTGATTGCTTTCCCATCGTTACTTCCTAATATGTTATTTGCAATTATCAGTGACTTATTTTGTTTTTCTAAATCAGCTAATTTAAATTTCAGTATCTCCTCGTTAGATTCTAGAAACTTTGTTTTTTTTATTAGCTGGTTAAAATTTAAATGATTTTCTTTAAGCCTATTAAGGAGTTTGATGACTTTTTCTTCTAAAAGTGATATGGTTTTAGTATAATTATTCATAAAATCATTTACTTATCCACAAATTTAAAAATTATCATAATAATTGATTTAATTTTCGGTAATAATTTAATATTAAAATGAAGATAAAGCATTTAGTTAAATTTATACTTTTAATATCATCATCTATTAGTTATAGTCAAAGTACTATATCTCCCCTTGAAATTCCCTTGAATTTATCTGGAACCTTTGGCGAATTAAGAAACACTCATTTTCATACAGGAATTGATATAAAAACAAAGGGTAAACAAGGGCTAAAGGTCAGATCTATAAAAAATGGAGACCTTGTAAGGGTAAGAGTTAACAAGGGCGGTTATGGCAAAAGTTTATATATAAAACATACCGACGGTACTACTTCAGTTTATGCTCATTTAAAAAAGTTTTCTAAAAAAATTGAGACTTATGTCAAAATGATTCAGTACAAAAAAAAATCTTATGAAATTCAAGACTTTCCTGAAGCGGGTGTGATAAGTTTTAATGCAAGAGAACTAATTGGCTTCAGTGGAAACACAGGAGGTAGCTCAGGGCCACACTTACATTTCGAAATAAGAAGCTCTGAAACAAATAACCCGTTAAATCCTATTAAGTTTGGGCTTAATATAATTGATACTATTAAACCAAAAGTTAATGGTTTATACCTATATAAAGTTTATAAAGATGGAAAATATGATTTTTTAAAAAAAATAAAAATAAAAAAAATTAATGATGGGTCATATTTAGCTTCAACAATAAATTATACTGGTAGTCTTGGAATTGGATTAAGTTATTTTGACCGACAAGATCAATCATATAGTAAAAATGGGGTTTATTCTTTAGATTTTAATTTAAATAATAATCCAACATTCAATTATAAAATGGATGAGCTAAGTTTTAATGATAAAAGACATTTAAAACTATTGATAGATCTTGAGAAATGGAACTTAGAAAAAAATAAAATTCAAAAACTTTTTACTCATCCAAAATCAAAATACAGCTTTATCAGTAATTCAAATTCATATGGAGTGTTTACTATTTTAGATAATGAGAGCTCTACTGGTAGTATAAAAATTATAGATTTTAAAGGCAATAGGACTGATATTAAATTAAAATTCGAAGGAATCATTAAAGATTCTCTTAAAAATATTTCTAATAAAAATACAATCAATCCAGATTATGAATACAATATTGATCTAGATGGAATTAGTGTCAAGTTTCTTAAAAATTCTTTTTATAATCCAATTAATCTCAATATCAAAAGCAATAATGACACCTTATATCTTGGAGAAAATATTCATCCCTTAAATAAAAGTTTTGAGATTAATTTTCTAATCACCAATAATGATAGCGTTACTTTAAAAAAAGGCTTTATTTCAAAAATAAATAAACATGGGAAACCCCTTTTTTTAAAAACAAGAAAAGTAGATAGTCTTTGGACAGTAAAAGTATCTGAGCTAGGTAAATATTCATTATCTATTGATACAATTCCACCAATCATTAAACCTTTAAACTTTAAAAAAAATGAGTGGGTAAGTAGTTTGAAGTTTTTAAAATTAAAGGTTAAAGACGACTTATCAGGAATAAAGTCTGTCGAAGGGTCAATTAATGGGAGCTGGGTCTTATTTGAACACGAGCCGAAAAATAGTATAATTACTTATAACTTTTCTGACCTTTATTTTCCAAATGGAAAACATATTCTAAAAATAAAAGTTGAGGATTTAAACGGAAATGAATCACAATATGAATCAGTTTTTTTTAAAAAATACTGAATTTACCTAATTAGCTAAATTCTTTTAAAACGCCCATCAAGTAATCAACTTCTTTTTTTGAATTGTAAGAAGAAAAAGAAAACCTTAATGAAGGCCAATCATTATTTTTTTCTCCCTGGACTTCTTTCAAAACATGAGACCCTTGATTACTTCCTGACTGGCATGCACTACCCTTAGAACATGCAATTCCCTTTAAGTCTAGTTGAAAATCTAATAAAGAAGCCTTTTTCTTAATTACGGGTATCGCTATATTTATCAGTGTATAAGTACTCTCTTCAGAATCAGAACTACATCCATTGAATTGAACGTTCGGAAAAATTTTTTTGATAGATTTAATAAAATAATCTTTTATAGACTGTATGTATACTTTTTCTTCATTCAGATTATCGTAACTCAAAGAAATTGCTTTTTCCATTCCAATAATATTTGGAAGAGCTTCTGTGCCTGCTCTTAGTCCTCTTTCTTGTGCTCCACCACGAATAAATGGATTAATTCCAGTGTTCTTTTTAACGTATGAAAACCCTACTCCTTTTGGTCCATGAAATTTATGGGCTGCAGCAGATAAAAAATCAATATTATATTTTTTAACATCAATATTAAAGTGAGCGACACCTTGAACAGCATCAGTATGAAATAATGCATTTAACTCTTTACAGAGTAAACCAACTCTTTCTAGATCTAGAATAGTACCTATCTCATTATTAACATACATTAAGGTTACAAGCTTTTTAGAATTATCCTCCTTTAGAAGTCTTTCAAGATCTTGAAAATCAACTTGACCCTTGTTGTTTGTTTTAACATACTTAATATTAATACCAGAAGACTCAAGATCATCAAGCGTATGTAAAACAGCATGATGTTCTATCCTTGAAGATATAATTGTGGTTACACCCATATCTTTGACTGAACATCTAATTAACATGTTATCAGACTCAGTTCCGCCAGAAGTGAAAATTATTTCTTGAGGTGAGGCATTTAAATATGAAGCAATTACTTTTCTTGCATTTTCTAATTTAGATTTAGCAGACCTACCAAAAGAATGAGTAGAAGATGGGTTACCGTATGTTTCTAATAAACAGTTTTTGATTTCGTCTACAACTTCATGCCTAATACGAGTAGTAGCGGCATTATCAAAATACACTTCCATCTAAAAACAATTTTTTGCTAAGTTAATTAAGATTCAAACTCTCGCAATGTTTTTTTTATAATAGTAATACATTCATTTAACTGAGTTTTTGTTATTACTAATGGAGGTGCAAACCTTATAATATTTCCATGAGTGGGTTTTGCAAGAAGTCCATTATTTTTCAACTTGAGACATATGTTCCATGCTGTTTTACTATCGGGTTCATCATTAATTACAATTGCATTAAGCAAACCTTTACCCCTAACTAATTTAACAATAGAGCTCTGTTTTATATAGTTATTTATCTCATCACGAAAATAATTACCAAGATCTCTTGCTCTTTGAGTTAATTTTTCGTTTTTAACAACTTCTAAAGCCTTTTTTGCTACTACAGAACCAAGAGGATTACCCCCAAATGTACTCCCATGCTGACCAGGTTGTATTACGTCCATTATTTTACTATCACACAATACAGCAGAAACTGGATAAGTTCCACCGCTCAGAGCTTTTCCTAAAATTAATAAATCAGGTCTTGTGTATGTTGATTTTTGTCTTTCACAATTATTTTCACAAGTGCAATTTCCACAAACTGCTAATAAAGATCCCGTTCTTCCAATACCTGTTTGAATTTCATCAGCAATAAATAAAACATTATTTTTTTGACATAGTTTCTTTGCTTCAGACAAATAATCTTCATCAGGAACATAAACTCCTGCCTCTCCTTGGATTGGTTCAACTAAGAAACCAACCACATTAGGATTGTTATCTAATGTAGATTCAAGAGATTTTAAATCATTATATGGAACATGAAGAAATCCCGGGGTATGGGGTCCAAAATAATCTTTAGATCCAGGATCAGATGAAAAAGAAATAACTGTAGTAGTTCTTCCATGAAAATTATTTTCACAAACAATTATTTGAGCTTGATTTTCAGGTATACCTTTAATTGTATGACCCCATTTTCGAGTAATTTTTATTGCTGTTTCAACTCCTTCAGCACCAGTATTCATAGGCAGCAATCTTTCAAAGCCAAAATATTTAGTTGAAAACTCCATGTATTCCCCTAGTTTGTCATTATGAAAGGCTCTCGAAGTCAAAGTAAGCTCTTTTGCTTGACTTATTAAAGCTTCAATTATTTCTGGATGACAGTGGCCCTGGTTAACTGCTGAGTAAGCAGATAAAAAGTCATAATATTTTTTACCTTCAACATCCCAAAGAAAGACTCCTTGTCCCTTAGTTAAAACAACTGGAAGAGGGTTATAGTCATGGGCTCCAAATTCTTTTTCTAATTCCAAATGATAGCTAGAAAGAGTAGTGTCAATAACTGAGTTTTTTTTTGTAGGACCTACCATGGCTGTTTTATTTAAAACATTATTACTGTCTATTGTTGTAAATATATAAATTATATTAAGAATATTTAAATTTAAAACTAGAGTTTGTTAAAATAATAATTAACGTTTATGACTATAAATTATAAACAATAGTAGTTTTGTAAAATGAGAAGTAAAAATAAAAATATTATTTATGAGGATATAAAAATTATAGATACTGCCAGTAAAGGAAAATCTGTAGGAAAAACAGCTGATGGTAAAACAATTTTTATTGACAAAGGTGTTCCTGGAGACATAGTGAATGTTAATGTTTTTAAAAAAAGAAAAGGTTTTCTTGAGGGAAGGATTGAAAAATTAATATCTCCTTCACCAAATAGAATTGATCCAGAATGTGATCATTTCGGAATATGCGGGGGCTGTAAATGGCAGAATATGAATTATGCTGCTCAATTAATTTTTAAGCAAAAAGAAGTGCTTGAAAATATCAAAAGAATAGGTAAGATTGATTTAATAGAACCTGAAACCATACTTGGTTCATCCGAACAGTACTTTTATAGAAATAAAATGGAATTTTCATTTTCTAATAGAAGATGGCTAACTATTGATGAAATAAATGATAAGGAAAATGATCTTAATAAAAATGGACTTGGATTTCATAAACCAGGTATGTGGGATAAAATAATTGATATTGAAAAATGTTATTTACAAGAAGATCCTTCTAATGAGATTAGAAATTCAATAAGAAAGTATTCTTTTAAAAATAATCTTTCATTTTATGATTATTATAATAAAACAGGTCTACTCAGAACTTTAATGATAAGAACAAGCAGTAATGGAGGTTTAATGGTTTTAATTCAATTTTTTGAAAATGAGGTAAAAAAAATAGCTAGTTTACTTGAATATTTAACATCAGAATTCCCAGCTATTTCTTCTCTTAACTATTGTGTCAATTCAAAGGATAATGACACGCTTTATGATCAAGAGATAATTTGCTACTCTGGAAAAAGTTACATTACTGAATCAATAGAAGATTTAAAATTCAAGATCACACCCAAATCTTTTTATCAAACTAACAGCAAACAAGCATATGAGTTATATAAAATAACTCTTGATTATGCAAGTCTTCAAGGATCTGAAATTGTTTATGACCTTTATACTGGAACAGGAACAATTGCACAGTTTATTTCAAAAAAATGTCATAAAGTAATTGGAATCGAGTCTGTGGCTGAAGCTATTGAAGCTGCAAAGCATAATGCAAAAGCTAATAAAATTAGAAATGTAGAGTTTGTTTTAGGAGATATGAAAACAGTTTTTAATGATGCCTTTATTAATAAGTATGGAAAAGCAGATGTCGTTATAACTGATCCTCCAAGAGATGGAATGCACAAAAAGGTTGTTGAACAGATATTAAAATTATCTCCAAAAAAGATAGTTTATGTAAGTTGCAACAGTGCCACTCAAGCAAGAGATTTATTCATATTAAAAGGTAATTATAAAATAAGTAGATCTAGAGCTGTTGATATGTTTCCACAGACTCATCATGTAGAAAATGTTGTACTTTTAGAAAAGCAATGAAGAGAAAAATAATAATTTCTATTCTAATAATTTTATCTTTTACATCATTAAGTAAATGTGAAAGAGATGATATCTGTATTGAAGGAACAAAGGGAACTCCAAACTTAATAATTAGATTTTTTGATGCTAATAATATAAATGAGCCAAAAAATGTTCCTTTTTTAGTGATAAATAAATTAGATGATGATTATCGAGATTACATAAGAAGATATTTATTAGGAAATGATTCAATTTCAATACCACTTAAAGACTCTCAAGACTTCACTCAACTAAAGTTTTTTTATAATTGGGGTGGTGAAAATGAAAATATAGATACATTAAAAATAAATCATGATCGTTTCGATATTTATATGGATAGAGCATGCGGTTTTAAAGGTCAATTTATATTTAACGAAAATCCAATTGAAGGAATTGGCACTGAAAATTCCTGGATTAAATCATATAAAATCATAAAAGATTCAATATTAAATGAAAACAGCATGCACCTGGCATTGTATCATTAGTTTTATTTTTATTATTAATTTACAATTACTATCTGCCCAATCTAAAAAAGACAGTTTAGTTAATGATAAAACAAAAGCTCCATTAACACTTCGTTTTGGTGTTGATCTTTTTCAACCTGCCATATCTCAATTTGATAAAACTTTTAAAGGTTTTGAAATTGTTGGAGACCTTAGAGTAAAAGAAAACCTTTATCTGAGTTCCGAAATTGGGACTCTAGAAAGAACTCAACAATCTGAACTTATAAACTTTACAACATCTGGAAGTTATATTAAATTTGGGTTTGATTTCAATATGTATAAAAACTGGACTGGAATGAATAATCAGGTTTATTTAGGTTTTAGATTTGCAAACAGCCTATATAATCATAATATTAATAATTACTTACTATATAGAACTGAACAAATTTTTGAGGAGGAACTTGTTCAAAATGAATACTCTACTGGGAAATTAAGTGATTTAAATGCTCAATGGATTGAATTCTTAGTTGGAATGAAAGTTCAAGTTTTAAAAAACACTTATATGGGGTTTAGTCTAAGACTTAACAGATTATTGGGCAGTACTTCTTCGGAAAATTTTGGTGTTTTATTCATTCCTGGATTTAATAGAGTTACAGATGAAAATATTTTCGGCTCATCCTTTAATTACACCCTCACCTATTCAATTCCCTTTAAATGGGGGAAATCTAGATAATACTTTAAGGTTTATTCAGCTTGTGAATTTTTTTTGTTCCCGGATAAATAGGAAAATATAATAGTCGAGATTCTAACTTACCATTAAATAATTTTATTTTTCTGCTCGGTCTTAATCCAACATACTTCATTGCATCCAAGTTAGAAGAGATAAACCATGCGTCAGTATTTGAGTATTTAGTCTTTAAGGTATCTCCTATGTTTTTGTATAATTCTTTTATATCGCCTTTTAACCTTTCTCCGTAGGGAGGATTTGTAACTAAATGTAATTTTTCATTAGAAGCCTTGCTTGTATCAAAAAAACTATTTTGATCAACTGAAATAAAATCACTTAAACTAGCCTGATTTATATTTTGTTTAGCTTTTAGAATAGCCGATGGAGACTTATCATATCCATAAACACGAATGCTAGGCTCCTTGACTTTCTTTAATTGTGAATTTTGAATCAACTCAAATAAATCAAGATCCCAATCTGGCCATTTTTCAAAAGCGAATTCATCTCTATTTATATTAGCTGGAATATTAGATGCCATCATAGCTGCTTCTATTAAAAAAGTGCCACTACCGCACATTGGATCTATAAAATCAATTGATTTATCCCATCCTGATAACTTAATTATTCCAGCAGCTAAAACTTCATTTATTGGAGCGATGTTAGTTGATGTTCTATAACCTCTCTTGTGTAAAGATTCACCTGAAGAATCTAATAACAAACTACAAACATTATTGTTAATATGGAGGTGAAAGCGAAAATCAGGATGTTTAAGATCAACATTTGGACGAGTCTTATTTTCATCTCTAAATTTGTCAACTAAAGCGTCCTTGGCTTTTTGAGAAACAAATAGTGAATGTGTAAAAATATTTCCTGAAAGGACCGAATCAAAAACAAAAGTACTTGATTCGTTCATGTAGTCACTCCATTGATATTTATACAGCTCGTTGTATAAGTCTTCATTGGAATTAGCTTTAAACTCATAAATGGGCTTTAGAATTTTAAGAGCCGTATGTAAACATAGGTTTGCTTTATAGATAAAACCTTTATCACCGATAAAAGATACTATTCTATTACCAATTTCTATATTTTGAGCACCAAGATCAAGAAGTTCTTTAGCAAGAACTTCTTCCATTCCATAAAAGGTCTTGGCAACTATCTTAAAATTATTATCCATAAATCATTTACAGATCAAAAATACTTTAATTTTGCTGAAATTATATTTTTATTATAAATGAAAATAATTAATATTTTATTGCCTTTAATTGGATGTTTAATCGGTTTTTATATTGCCTTTAATTTTAAGTCCAAAGATTTAAAACTGATTTTAGCTTTTAGTGGCGCACTACTTATAAGCTTAATTGTTTCTGATATTCTACCTGTTCTATATCTTCAAACACCATTTACGCCTGGGCCTTGGATAATGATTGGAATTTTATTACAAATTATTTTAGAGTTTTTTTCGAAGGGTGCTGAACATGGTCACTCACACTCAAAAACAAATCAGAATCAATCATTTATAATTCTAGGAAGCATATGTTTTCATGCCTTTTTAGAGGGTATACCAATAAATAAATTTGAAACATTAAGCTGGGGTTTATTTATTCATAAAATTCCCGTGGCAATGGTTGTTTATTTTATTTTTAAAAAGGTTAACGGCTCAGTTAAGTATAAATTATTGTGTTTGGGTGCTTTTTCTATCGCCACACCTTTAGGAGCAATTATTTCTTATAAGCTACCTCTTTTTGAAGATTTACTATATCCATTGACTGCTGTTGTAGTTGGGATGCTTTTGCACATTGGGACAACAATTTTATTTGAAAGTAGTGAAGGACATAAATTTAATCTTCAAAAAATTTTCAGTATTGTCGCAGCTATATTAATTGATGCAATTATTTAATTTCAAATCTTACTTTAGGAAAGAATGGTTATTATTCTAAATCAGTGGATTAATACTATGTGAACTTGTAGTTTGTGTTTTGCTGGAGAATCAAATGATTTTAATTGATATTATCTTGGCTCACTCACGCTTATGGTTTTAACTCAGGTACTTGTTTAGCAACTGAAGCAAAAATCTAATTAGGTAAAATAAGAAATAATAGCTATATAATCTGACAATTACACTATAAACATGACCTTATGTCATGTTTATTTCATATTAATACTGACAATATGTCAATATTCTGTATGGGCATTGATTTTGTATTTAATAATTTGTAAAAAATGTTTAACTAAAATATAAATATTATGAATTTAATTAGAAAACAAAATACTAGATTTCCATCAATAATGGATGATTTTTTTAAAACAAACTGGGACATACCTATTCCAGATTATTCAAACTCAACACCAGCTGTTAACGTAAAAGAAGATGATAAGAGCTTTACATTACAAATTGCAGCTCCAGGGGTCAATAAGGATAATTTTCAAATAAGCTACGAAAACAAAGTAATGTCAATTGAGGTTGTTAAAAACAATGAAAATGAAAATGATGATTTCACAAGGAAGGAATTTGATTACAACTCATTCAAAAGAAGTTTTTCAATCCCTAAAAGTGTAGAATTGTCAAAAATAAATGCTTCTTACCTTAATGGTGTTTTAAAAATTAAATTACCTAAAAATAAAGAAGACCAATTACAACCTAAGAAATTTATTAAAATCAAATAATAATTTTTTTACAATATTGATGTAATTTTAATTAGTTCCAAACCCTCCTTTCAGGAGGGTTTTTTTAAAAATTATTCATAATGATCCTATTAAAGTACAATACTTTAAGAATTGGAACTCTTTTTAATTCTATTTAATAAGTTTTTTCCAGAAACTGCACTAGCTGTTAATAATCCGGAAAACAAAGCCCCTCCTACTCCAGCAGTAACGATATCTTGTCCGGTAAGAAAAAAGTTTTTAATTTCTGTTTTAGGCTTTAGAAAAACTTGATTGAAACGCTCTGGATTATGATCAATTCCGTACAATTCACCTTTTTTATAATTAACAAAATTCTTTGTGGTTAATGGGCTTGACAATTCATAATGATCTATTTTATCTCTTAGATCTGGAATCTTATCAAATAAGCATTCTAAAAGTCTTTTAGAAATCTTTTCTTTGAGCTGATCATAATCACCCCCCCTTTTCATCCATTTTGTACCTTCCCATTGAGAAAAAGTTTCGTAAGGCAAAAGAGTAATAACATCAATAGTACTTTTGCCAGGATATCTTTTATTCCATGTAGGGTCCTTAGATGATGGAAAAGAAATATAAACCAATGGAAATGGAGCATCGATATCATTCAAATAGTCGTCAACACACTGATCATGACTTCCTTTATCTGGATATATCCACAAATTATTTTTAGGGAGATTTAAATCTTCTGGTGATCCATTTAACCCAATATAAAGACAACCATGTGAAACCGATGGCTTAATTTTATTTAACCTTGGAGTTAAATTATATTTTTTACACATCTCTGATGGGATCAATTTTTCATAAGTATTAAAAACTCCAGTACCACTGACTATTTTATTTGCATAGAATTCTTTACCATCCGACATTAG
>Ga0209091_10000276_pt1 | contig 50831 bp, 58 predicted proteins | sample ArcticOcean_MG_C_6_FD_187438 | JGI IMG/M metagenome (GOLD analysis project Ga0209091, IMG submission 187438) | Marine microbial communities from western Arctic Ocean - ArcticOcean_MG_CB8_128 (SPAdes) (version 2) | ecosystem: Environmental > Aquatic > Marine > Oceanic | place: Arctic Ocean...
TCTATTCGAGGATTTATGTTTGCCTTAATTGTAGGGGTTATTGTTGGAACATACAGTTCTGTTTTTATAGCGACTCCAGTAATGTACGATACACAAAGCAAGAAGACTGAAGAGTAAAAGCTACTTCCAGTCCATATTCTTTTTCAATACGCGTATATGTTCGAGATGGTGTAAACTGTGCCAAGTATAAAGTTCCAAAACAATGTATAAAGGATAATTCTTAGAGCGTTCCGGGTGATTGTATTCTAAATTAAATTCATCCTCTGAAAGGCTTTTGAAGAACTTAGCCCAACGGCTATGAATACCACCAATGATAGAAAGACTAGGAGAAAGATCATTAGAAGTTGCATCTTCTAAACTAGCCCAATCTGCTTCAGTATAATCTTTTATTTCAGGTTGTTTTTCTAGAAGCGCATGTTTGCATCTTAAATAAGCATGGGCGTGGCTGTCTGCTAAATGGTGTACAACTTGAGCTACGGACCATCCGCCTTCTCTATAAGGAGTCTGTAATTGAGTTTCATTCATCCCTTCAACTTCTTCTCGCAGCTGTTCTGGAAAATTTATTAGAACCTCTAAGAGGTTTCTTTTTTGTTCTGCTGTTGGTTGACTAGAAGACCACTTGTATTTTCCAATAGGGTACTTTAGATTTTCAATTGAATCCATTATGTTAAGGTAGTTTCAGGTTTTCTAAACACAAAGAAAAGACCAAAAAGTATCATTGGAATACTGAGCCATTGGCCTGTCGATAATATCGGCATTATGTCTTCAAAACCTCCTTGGCTTTCTTTTACAAATTCAACTAAAAATCGAACACTAAAAAGAACGGTAAAGAACATTCCAAATAAATATCCATTGGAACGGTTGGGTTTGTTGTTATATAAATAACGAAGTAATAAGAAGAGGGCTATATATCCTAGGGCTTCGTATAATTGTGCTGGGTGTCTTGGAGCAATTTCATTTCGGTTCTGAAACACAACACCAAAATTATTTCCAGTGTATTCCCCTACAATTTCAGAGTTAATAAAGTTACCAATCCGAACAAATGCGGCTCCTATACTCACTGGAATCACCAAGCGGTCTAAGATCCAAATTAAGGGTTTGTAATTGTATTTTTTTTGATATAAGTATAAACCAACTAAAATCCCAATAGCAGCACCATGACTGGCAAGCCCTCGGAATCCTGTAAACTTATATCCACCTTCAACTTGTTCTTTTATTGGGAGTAAAATTTCTACTAAATGATTTTGAAAATAATCCCAATTGTAAAAAAACACCTCTCCTAATCGAGCCCCAAGTAAAGTTGCAATTACCACATAGAAAAGTAAAGGCTCAATAAATTCTTTTGAAACCTTTTCCTTATCGTACATTTTTTTCATTAAATAAAGCCCATAGGTAAAGGCAATAATAAACATGACACTGTAATAATGAATTCCAAAGCTTCCGATTTTAAATAATGTTTCGGTCGGTGCCCATTGTATTTTAGAAAAAAACATATGTAAATTTTTGTTGGTTAAAAGTACCTAATTTTTATGAATTATGATAAAGTTAAGGTACAGGATCGAAGCCTCCCTTAGTCCAAGGATGACAACTTAAAATTCGTTTTATTGTTAAATAAAAACCCTTAATAAGCCCGTACTTTTCAAAAGCTACAAGCCCATACTGAGAACAGCTTGGTGTATAACGACAGGAAGCAGGGGTTAATGGGGAAATGTAAGACCGATAAAATTTGATAATTAAAATAAAAGGAAGAGCAAGTATTCTTTTCATCTTCTTTTTGATTAAAGGCTAAAACCAGTTTCTTCTTTTCCGTCTTTTAACTGAATCCCAAGGGCGAGTAATTCGTCTCTAATTCGATCAGAGGTAGCAAAATCTTTATTGTTTCGAGCAGTTTTACGAACCTCGATAAGCATTGCAACAGTTCCCTCAAGGGCGGTATTTACTGTGTTTTTATTTTCAGAATTATTTAAAGTTAAACCCATGATAGCCTCTACGAAAATCATAATTTTACTAAGAAGTTGTTCTTGGTCTTCTGAACTAATTGAAGCAGTTTCGTTTTTAGCAGCATTAATAAAGCGTACTGCATCAAAAAGTTGTGCTATTAAAATAGGGCTGTTGAAATCATCGTTCATTGCAGCATAGCATTTTGCTTCCCAAGCACTCATGTCAAATCCTTTGGTCTTGTCCGAAGGCGTAAGTTTTTTAAGCGTTTGTATACCCTCTTGAAGCCTGCTAAATCCTTTTTCGGAGGCCAAAAGGGCATCTTCACTTAAATCCACAATACTTCTGTAGTGCGCTTGTAAAAGGAAAAAGCGAACTACTTCAGGGGTGAAGGCTTTACTGAAGATTTCATTTTTGCCAGAAAAAATTTCGTCTGGTAAAATATTATTACCGGTAGACTTAGCCATCTTTTGACCGTTTAGAGTCAGCATATTTGCATGGATCCAATAATTTACGGGAGCTTGATTGGTCATTGATTCTGCTTGAGCTACTTCACATTCGTGGTGTGGAAATTTCAAATCCATTCCTCCACCGTGAATATCAAACTGATTACCAAGATATTTTGTGCTCATTGCTGTACACTCCAAGTGCCATCCAGGAAATCCATCACTCCAGGGAGAAGGCCATCGCATGATGTGTTTGGGTTCTGCTTTTTTCCAGAGCGCAAAGTCTTGAGGGCTTTTCTTATCTGTTTGCCCATCCAAAGTTCTAGTATTGTGGATGAGGTCTTCTATTTTGCGACCACTTAATTTACCGTAATTGTGTGTTTCATTGTATTTGAGCACATCAAAGTAAACAGAACCGTTTACTTTGTATGCAAACCCTTTTGCCAGGATCGATTTTATAATTTCAATTTGTTCAATGATATGACCTGTTGCTGTAGGCTCTATACTAGGGGGTAGGTTATTGAACTTAGCCAGAGTTTCATGAAAATCAACCGTATATCGCTGAACCACTTCCATAGGTTCAATAGACTCTAAGCGAGCTTTTTTTGCGATACGGTCTTCCCCTTCGTCTTCATCATTTTCTAGATGACCAGCATCCGTGATGTTTCTTACGTAGCGAACTTTGTATCCCAGGTGTTTTAAATAACGAAAGATCAAATCAAAAGACATGAAGGTTCTACAGTTTCCTAGATGAACGTTACTGTATACTGTGGGACCACAAACGTACATCCCAACATAATTAGGTGTAATTGAGGTAAAAACCTCTTTTTTTCCACTTAGGGAATTGTATACAGAAAGTTGCTGCATTAGAATTCTGTGTCGAGTTGGATGTAATCCAAAAATTCGCGTTTTGTCTCTTTATTTTTAAAGGCACCTCCAAATTCAGAAGTAACCGTACTGCTACTAATGTCATTAATCCCTCTAGAATTAACACACAAGTGCTTTGCATCAATAACACAAGCAACGTCTTCTGTTCCAAGTACTTTTTTTAATTCTTCAACGATTTGAAGCGTTAAACGTTCTTGCACCTGAGGACGCTTAGCATAATATTGAACAATGCGATTCATTTTAGATAAACCAACAACAGTACCTTTAGATATATAAGCTACATGGGCTTTTCCTACAATAGGAAGTAAGTGATGTTCGCAAGTAGAGTAGAGGGTTATGTTTTTTTCAACGAGAATTTCCCCGTATTTATATTTATTGCTAAAAGTTGAAGCTTTAGGCTTATTATTGGGGTGAAGACCACCAAAAATCTCGTTAACATACATTTTGGCAACTCTTTTGGGAGTTCCATTAATGCTGTCATCTGTCAAGTCCATACCTAAAATTTCGAGAATCTCAGCGACTTTTTCTTCGATTTGATCAATTTTGTCAGAATTGCTAAGTTCAAATGCATCAGCACGCAAGGGAGTTGTAGCGCTACTACCAACATGATCATCACCGTAGTTATCGATCGCTTCTTTAAGGGAATTATTTACTTTCATAGTATATTTAACGTATTACAAAGATAAACATTTATGCTAGATTTTTTCAAGCATATCCCTTTTTAGATGGCCTATTTGTTTTATAATTTTAGGATGTAAGATAATCTAATCCCTAATTGATCTCTGTTTAGATTTATGTTGTCTGTTAATCCCGAGGAAAATAGTTGTTGCTGTAACATCATTTCACTACTTACAACACTCAGATCCAAGGAGCTCCCACCAAAATTAATTCCAGCCCCAATACTTTTGGAGGTAGCACTATTATCAAAGTTTTTTAGTGAAGCATCTTGTTTTATATATCCAGCTCGGATACTGTAATTTCCAAAGCGATATTCCCCACCAAATCTGAGTATTCCAGCTGAATTTAGGTTATTTGTTATCTGTGTGTTTTGATCAACAAGATAAGTATCATTAGGTTCATTGAATTTTGCTTTTTCATAATTAACTTGAGTATACTCAACACTAACCAATCCTTTTTTACCAAAAACATAAGCAAAGCTTCCAGTGTATTTAGAAGGTGTTTTGAAACTATATTCTGGATAGCTAGTAATTACATTAGGCTCAATGGTAGTGTTTCCTTGATCGTCCCCGTCACTTACAACAAATTGTGTTGTTTCTTCTATTATAGAAAACCAGGTTGGACTTTCGTAGCTTATTCCTACACGTATTTCTTTGTTTAGCTTCGCAATACCACCCAACTGAAAAGAAATCCCTTCTCCAAAGGCGAAAAGTTCGTTATTAAATCGGAATGCATTAAGTGCTGAATCATCAGAATAATTTCTTTCATAAAAATCAGATGTCTCTCTATATTCTAACTTGTGTCTGTTGATGCTGATTCCAATATTGTATTTATTCAAATATTCTCCACTAAAATTAAACGTGTACTTTTTAATCCCACCATCTCTGGAGGTTTCATATTCGTGAAAATATCCAGCCGACCCTCCATTTACACTACTTATGTAGGAGGTGTTTGAGAAGGTGTCTTCTGTTGCATCAATTAGGTATGATTGAAATCCTAAAAAGGCTTGTTGTGCATTAAATCCATAATCTTCTCCAAGATAGGAGTAGAGTTCAGAGTCATTTTCACCATCCAAAAGCTGTAAATTCTCTAGGGCAATTCCTTGAGCATTATTTAAGAAATATTGATCGACACCGCGGTTATTATATCCATCTGCTATAAAGGAATTATTGAAGTTAGCCGTTTTTTGATAATTAAAAGCAAAGCTAAGTTTAGACCAAGGAAGATCTATATCAACCTTTGAGTTTTGTTTTGAATTTTTTAATACCAATACAAATCCTACTTGATCAAAATCTCGATCTCGGTGTTTGTTTTGATAGTTACTACCGAAGTAAGATGCGTCGTTTATGGATCTATTAGAACTTGTGGTAATACTAAATTGGGTATTATCAAAAACAGAACCGGCTGCAGGGTTGTTTTCAAGAGCCCCAAAGTCTCCACCTAGAGCACCAAAAGCACCTCCCATAGCAGTATACCGCGCTGTTCCGCTTAGATTATTTGTGCTATATCGAAGAACATCCTGAAGGGTTTGACCATTCACAAAAGCGGTAAAAAAGAGCAATACTATGGCTTTTGAAACTTGTTTCATGGGTGTAAATTTGAGTAAGTTAATATATTAATTTTTTCTGTTAGAAGTCGAAGATCGGCTACTTGTTCTAGGCGGTGGACTACTGCTTCGAGCACTTGTGTTGGAGCTTCTGCTTCTAATGTTAGTGTTTACAGAAGGAGTACTTCTAGAGGAAGCTGAATTTCCATTCGAACGTGTTGATGGTTTATAATTCTTCGAATTTGAGGAATTTCGTTGACTTTCCGGTTGTCTAACGTTTCTTGACTGTTTATTATTCTGTCGAGAAACTATAAAGCGTTGTGCAAAAACTCTAATATCTTCTTCCGATTGTATTCTTCTGGTATTAGAAGTGGGAGTATTGGGAGTTGAATTTGTAGTCTCTGGAGCTGCAACAGTTCTTTTGACATTTGGACTAACTCTTCTTTTAGAAGATACTGCTGATCTTGTATCCCTTCCGTTAGAATTGTTTGCGTCTGTAGTTCCTCTTCTGGAGTTAGAGTAAGCTCTTCTCTTCGGTTGAATTCTAGTACCAACAAACCTACTTGAATTTACGTTATAGCCATTGTACTGGTTAAACCCATTATATTGATTGTACCAATTGAATCGGTTACTTGGATAAAAACCTCCGTAATATGGATTATAAAACCCATAGGCATAAGGCATGTAATGCGGGTTATACGTTCCCCATCGGAAAGGGTTGTAAAGTAAAGAATTGTTCCCGAAAAAACGACCTCCAAAATTTCCATAACCAAAACCACCGTTATACATCGAATTAAAACCTAAGTATCCATAGCTATAGTCAATAGGACTTCCTATTACGTATATGTTTGTGCTCTGAGGTGCGCTTCCCCATTGTCCTTGAGGATTTTGATTACTTACATAGTCGTCGGTTTCTGTTAAATATACACCATCTTGTGTATCGTCCCAGTTGTATTCTTTAGATTTCTCATTAAAATATTGAGAGAAAGCCTCACTGTTGGAATTGCTGTTTTGTTGGATGTTCTGAACCTGATCATCATCTGCATAGATGCCATCTGAAGCATAGTATGAAGTTGGCTGAAAACTACCACACGAATGAAGAACCGTTGCAAAAGCGATTAGAACAGATGTTCTTAAGGTCGAAGGGGATACATGATTTTTCATAAGCTATAAATTTAGTTGTTATACAAAAGTAATTCTTTATTTTAATATAACAATCGGTTCTTAACTTCTTACAACCAAATTCTGTGCCAGAAATGATTATGTAGTAAATATAGCAAAATATACATTCTTTTAAATGAATACGCTTTAAACCTATTTATAGTATTTTTTAATACCATAAATGCCCCATTTAATAACGTTCAAAATACTAGTAAACATACTTTTGTTAGCTACTTTTCTATTAATATAGGATTGATACTATATTTTCGAAATTATTTGAACTAACAGTATTGTTTCCAACCCTATAGGTTGCATAGCTTTTAGGAATAGGAACTGCTGGACATTTTGTTACTAGTCTGTAAAATAAGACTAAGTCATTTCTTCAAGGTATATCCCCGAACCTAGTTTCTTTTATCAATTAAATTAGATTTTATTAAGGCTGTCAAGCAAAAGATATCGAACCCCTTCAATATTGTATTTCCAGTTACTATTTCTTTAGGAATGAAATCACATAACATTCTTTTTTTTTGTAGTCAAAACAAAATGAAAATAATTAGTTTTGTAAATCAATACCTCAACAAGCATATTGTTTAATTCTATTTTAATTTATAATGTCAAAGAAACTCACAAAACGATCTGATGATTATTCCAAATGGTATAACGAGCTCGTAAATAAGGCAGATTTAGCAGAAAATTCTGCAGTCCGCGGATGCATGGTAATTAAGCCATATGGCTATGCTATATGGGAAAAAATGCAAGCTGAGCTGGATAAGAAGTTTAAGGAAACAGGGCATCAAAACGCTTATTTCCCTCTTTTTGTTCCGAAGAGTCTTTTTGAAGCAGAGGAAAAGAATGCTGAAGGATTTGCTAAAGAATGTGCGGTAGTTACGCATTATCGATTAAAAAATAATCCGGATCAACCTGGGAAGTTAATGGTAGATCCAGAAGCTAAATTGGAGGAGGAGCTAGTAGTTCGACCAACAAGTGAGGCTATTATTTGGAGTACGTATAAGAATTGGATCCAATCATACAGAGATTTACCCATCAAAATCAATCAATGGGCAAATGTAGTTCGCTGGGAAATGCGTACCCGATTATTTCTAAGAACAACAGAATTTTTATGGCAAGAAGGTCATACCGCTCACGCTTCAAGACAAGAGGCCTTAGATGAAACACTTTTAATTAATGACATCTATGCTAATTTCGCACAAAATTTTATGGCAATTCCTGTGATTAAAGGGGTTAAATCTGAAAGTGAACGTTTTGCTGGGGCAGAGCAGACCTACTGTATAGAAGCTTTGATGCAAGATGGAAAAGCACTTCAGGCGGGAACATCTCACTTTTTAGGTCAAAATTTCGCAAAAGCATTTGATGTTAAATACGCTACAAAAGAAGGGGGTCTAGAGCACGTTTGGGCTTCTTCTTGGGGAGTTTCCACGCGTCTAATGGGTGCTTTAATAATGACCCATTCAGATGATAGTGGATTAGTTTTACCTCCCAATTTAGCGCCCATACAAGTTGTGATTGTTCCAATTTACAAAGGAGAAGAGCAGTTGGCTGAAATTGCTAAAGTAGCACATGAAATTAAAGAGCAGCTTCAAGAATTAGGGGTTAGTGTAAAGTTTGATGATCGTGATAATGTAAAACCTGGCTTTAAGTTCAATGATTATGAACTTAAAGGAGTTCCGTTGCGAATTGCAATTGGGCCAAAGGATTTAGAGAAAAATCAGGTTGAATTAGCTCGAAGAGATACGCTGTCCAAGTCTTTTGTTCCAAAAGATAAACTTGCTCAAATGATTCCTAATTTGTTAAATGAAATTCAAGAAGCTTTATTTAATAAAGCTGAGAAATTTAGAGACGAACACATTACAGAGGCCGACAATTTTGATGCATTCAAAGAAATTTTGAATTCCAAAGGAGGCTTTGTATCTGCCCATTGGGATGGCACCTCTGAAACTGAAGATCAGATTAAGAAAGCTACAAAAGCAACAATTCGTTGTATTCCGTATATTTCTGAGCTTGAAAACGGAAGCTGTATTTTTAGTGGAAAGCCCTCTGCTCAAAGGGTTTTGTTTGCTAAAGCCTATTAATCAGCACACTTAGCGAGCTGTGTTTTTAGTAAAATTAAATAAATAAAAAAATCACTAAATATTTAACCAAAAGGGTTGCACGGTATGTTAATTCGTTTTAAATTTGCAACCATAAAAAATGGCCCGTTCGTCTATCGGTTAGGACGTTAGGTTTTCATCCTAGAAAGAGGGGTTCGACTCCCCTACGGGCTACACATAAAAAAAACAACATTTAGATGGCAAATCATAAATCTGCATTAAAGAGAATTAGATCAAACGACAAAAAACGTCTACGTAACCGTTTTCAACACAAAACAACTCGTAACGCTGTCAAAAAGTTAAAAGAACTTACTGATCGTAAAGAAGCTGATGTTTTATTAAAAAGCGTTATATCGATGTTAGACAAGTTATCTAAGAGAAATATTATTCACGCTAATAAAGCAGCTAACTTGAAGTCAAAATTGACAAAGCACGTTTCTACTTTATAGAAGTCAAAAAACAACCAAAAAAAAGCACTATCATTAGATAGTGCTTTTTTTGTCTCAATTTATAAGATAAAAAAAAGTGCTGTTACAAACAGCACTTTTTTAGTTGTATATCACTTGACTAGGTATTCATTGATATTAAAAATTCTTCATTATTCTTAGTTCTTTTAAAGCGGTCGTTAATAAACTCCATCGCTTCAACAGGGTTCATGTCGGCAAGGTACTTACGCATAATCCACATACGTTTTACTGTGTTTTCATCCAATAAGATGTCATCACGTCTTGTGCTAGAAGAAATCAAGTCAATTGCAGGGAAAATGCGTCGATTAGATATTTTACGATCCAACTGAAGTTCCATATTACCCGTTCCTTTAAATTCTTCAAAAATAACTTCATCCATTTTTGATCCTGTTTCAGTTAATGCAGTTGCAATAATCGATAAAGAACCTCCTTTTTCAATATTTCGAGCCGCACCAAAGAATCTTTTTGGCTTGTGAAGTGCATTTGCATCGACACCACCACTTAAAATTTTTCCAGAAGCAGGCTGAACAGTATTGTACGCTCTTGCCAAACGGGTGATAGAGTCTAAGAGTATAACTACATCATGACCACATTCTACCAAGCGTTTTGCTTTCTCTAAGACAATGTTAGCGACTTTAACGTGTCTATCTGCAGGCTCGTCAAAAGTTGAAGCTACAACCTCTCCTTTTACATTACGTTGCATATCTGTAACTTCTTCAGGACGTTCATCAATCAAAAGAATAATTTGATACACCTCAGGATGATTTGCAGCAATTGCATTTGCAATGTCTTTAAGCAACATTGTTTTACCTGTTTTAGGTTGTGAAACAATCATTCCTCTTTGTCCTTTTCCGATTGGAGAAAATAAGTCGATAATTCGAGTTGAAATGGTACTTTGTTTTTCTGCAAGCTTAAATTTTTCTTGAGGAAATAGTGGCGTAAGGTGCTCGAATGAAACACGATCACGTACTACTTTTGGATCAAGACCATTAATTTTATTAACCTTAATAAGAGGAAAGTATTTTTCTCCTTCTTTAGGTGGACGTACGGTTCCAAGTACTGTATCTCCGGTCTTAAGACCAAAAAGTCTAATTTGAGATTGAGAAACATATACATCATCTGGAGATGACAGGTAATGGTAATCGGACGATCTTAAAAAACCATACCCTTCAGTCATTATATCTAGAACTCCTTCAGAATCAATAATTCCTTCAAATTCATAGTCCGGCTCGCGGTATCGGTTACGTTTGTCTTTGTTATGATTTGGTTCTCCCTTATGTTTTTGGTTGGGGTTGTTGTTCTTCCGTTGGTTAGGGTTCTGCTTTTGATTTGGATTTCCATTCTGTCTCTGGTTAGGATTTCCATTTTGTTTTTGATTTGGATTTCCTTGCTGAGCAGGTTTATTTGGATTTTCGTTCCTGTTTTTTTGAGGATTGGAAGCTTCCTTTTCCTTAGGTAAGGATTCAGCGACAACTTCTACACCTTCTTTCTTTTGCTCAACAACTGCCTTTTTAGCTTTAACAGGCCTAGGCTTACTGACATTAGGCTTAACTTTAGAAGTGACTGCTTCTGCTTGAGCAGGGACAGCTTCTGGTGCACTAGCTGCCGGAGCTTTTTTAATCGCATCTGGGTTAGCAGATACAAAATCGATGATTTGATAAATCAAATCCATTTTTTTGAGACCAGCAATCCTTTTGACACCGATAGACTTTGCAATAACCTGTAAATCAGGTAACTTTTTGCTCTTTAATTCTGATATTTCGTACATTCTTTTTGTGAAATTGACTTACCCCGTAGAATCTTAAGTAAGTGTGATGTTTAGTTGAAGAACAACCTATGAGTTTGCAGATTGTTTCAACAATATTACGAAAAAAATATAACCCCCAATGAAAAATCTTTAATTTTGAAAAAAAAAATAATGATCCAAAGAATTCAATCCGTCTTTTTAGTTCTCTACATTATCCTTAGTTCTCTTGTTACTTTTAGATTTTCTAACGAAGTTAAGCTTGATTCAGATTGGTTTCAAACGGTTTCTAGTTTACTTCCCTATATTTTTATTGGGTTTATTTGTATCAGTTTATTCTTGTTTTCCAAGCGAAAGATTCAGATCAAAATAAACACTCTTGTTCTCTTTTGTTCTTTTGGATTCGAGCTTTATTTGAATTATATCCATTATTTGGAAGCAGAAACTATTCAAGAATTACTTTCTGTGCCTCTTCTTTTGACTGTTTTGAGCTGGATTTCTCTTATTCTAGCGAGTAAGTACATCGGTAAAGACGAAGACTTAATACGTTCTGTGGATCGTTTGCGCTAGTCTTTAACCGCACCACGTATTCCTAATTCAATAGCCTCTAGGTTTTCAATCTTATCTTCATTTATTTCAAAACGAAGCATCGTTCTAACTTGATGAAAGCCTTGAATTCCAGCAGCGCCTGGGTTCATGTGTAAGTGTTTGTATTTTTTGTCTTGCATGACTTTTAGAATATGCGAATGACCACAAATAAAAAGTTTAGGATAGGACTTACTTAAGACACTTCTTACTTTTGGGTTGTAACGCCCGGGACTCCCTCCAATATGAGTCATAAGCACAAGAACTTTTTCGCAATAAAAATGTTGAAATTCTGGATAGCTAAGCCGAGCGTCTTGTCCGTCGATGTTTCCGTAAACAGCGCGCAAGGGTTTGATTTTTTCAATTGCATCGGTTACAGTTAAATTCCCGATGTCTCCAGCATGCCAAACTTCATCTGCGCTTATGACATACTTTAAGATACTTTCATCAATATGTCCGTGTGTATCAGACAAGAGGAGTATTTTTTTCAAGAATTTTAATAATTTTTATTATAAATCTATTTTACCTAGTCATAATTACCATGCAATATAATGCAAATAAGCCCTGCAATTGAATGTTTTCAGTCGAAAACTCCGGACTACGTTATCGCCTTTCTTAAGATCATCTTGTTAAAGAAATTCCTTTTTCTCAAATCACTCTGGTTAAAAATAAAAACAAATTATCCCCTTATGCCATTCTTCTTAGCAATATCCTGTTTTATTTCAGCTGAAATAATTTTTAGTACTGATTATTCTTTAATAGGTGTAGTTAATAGGCTTATGTGGCTATGTTTTGCTTTATATATTTTTAGTATTAAACAAGTTTTCACCCTCGAAGTACACAAAGGGCCTTTGATTGCAGAAGTTTTTATAACCGAAAGTAAAAAGGAGGCACAGTATATTAAAACTCAAATTAAACAAAATCTTTCACAATGAAGATTAGCTGGTTTACTTTAAATAAAAACTAAGGTTTTTGTTCTAATTATTTAACCATCCCTATAAATTCTAATATCTTTGTGGAGTGAGGTATTTTATAAGTTTAGCGTATAATGGAACCCCTTTTCATGGGTGGCAATGTCAGCCCAATGCTATTAGCGTTCAAGAGGTCTTAGAAGATGCTCTATCAACCGTGTTGCGAACCCCTATAAAAGTTACAGGTGCTGGGAGAACCGATACGGGTGTTCATGCTAAGCTTATGATTGCTCATTTTGATGCTTCCATTCCAGAAGACATATATGGAAACTTAGTCTATCTACTCAATCAGTTTCTGAAGACAGATCTTGTAATTCATTCCATAAGCCCGGTTAAAGAAGATGCTCACGCTCGATTTGATGCACAAATACGCACATATGAATATCATATAGATTTAGAAAAAAATCCCTTTTCTAAGGGGCTTGCTTATCTGTTTAGAGACGCCTTGGATCTCGATAAAATGAACGAAGCGGCTCAGTTGATGCAAACCTTCAAAGATTTTGAAGCCTTTTCGAAAACACACACAGATGTAAAAACTTTTTTTTGTGATATTTCGAATGCCGAATGGACCAAAAAGGAGGGAGGCTATGTTTTTAAAATAACAGCTAATCGATTTTTACGCAATATGGTTCGAGCCATTGTAGGCACTTTGCTCGATGTGGGCACAAATAAAACAACAGTAGAACAAGTAGGTGAGATTATAAAAAGTAAGCAAAGAAGTAATGCAGGATTTTCAGTTCCGGCGCATGGGTTGTATCTTACAGACATTCAATACCCAGATAATATTTATATAATTAATGGCTAAATTTAACGGTAAAGTATTTGATTTAAAGTTGTTTAGTAGGCTCATGGATTATTCAAATCCATATCGTGGAACTTACTATTTTGTTCTGTTATCAGCCATATTATTGTCTATATTTTCGACCTTGAGCCCGTATTTGCTTAAAATTGTTGTTGACGATTACATAACTCTAAAAGATTTTGATGGTTTGGTAACGTTTTCGTTTTTAATGCTCCTGAGTTTATTTCTAGAAGTAATTTTTCAATTTGTTTTTATCTATTATGCAAACTGGTTGGGGCAAATGATTGTTAAAGACTTGCGGGTAGAATTATTTCAAAAACTCATCAACTTCAAAATGGCATACTATGACACTTCTGCCGTGGGTCGTTTGGTAACCCGTTCGGTTAGCGATATAGAAACCATTGCTAGTATTTTTAGTCAAGGCTTGTTTATGATCATTGCTGATTTATTCAAAATGACCGTTGTTGTAGTAATAATGCTATCTGTAAATTGGAAACTCTCGTTAATAGTTTTTTCGGTATTACCGATTATTCTTTACGCGACCCGTGTATTTCAAAAATCTATGAAAAGAGCTTTCGAAGATGTAAGAAAACAAGTTGCCGATCTCAATACTTTTGTTCAAGAACGAATCACGGGAATGAAAATAGTACAGCTATTCAACCGGGAGGTTATTGAGCAAAGAACATTTATAGAAATCAATTCTAAGCACAAGAAGGCTTGGTTGAAAACGGTTTGGTTTAACTCCATATTTTTTCCGATTGCAGAACTTTCAACATCGGTTACTATAGGACTTTTGGTTTGGTATGGTGGCTTGAATGTGGTAGCCGATGGAAGCATAACCCTGGGTATTATATTTTTATTCATACAGCTTTCACAAATGCTTTTTAGACCTTTACGTCAAATAGCAGATAAGTTTAACACACTTCAAATGGGAATGGTAGCTGCAAATCGTGTTTTTGCTATTCTCGAAACAGAAAGTCAAATTGAAGATAAAGGAACTTTCATAGCCCAACAAATGAAGGGTAAAATTGACTTAGAACAACTTCATTTCTCTTATATCGAAGGAGAAGAAGTTCTTAAAGGAATTAATTTAGAGGTTAATCCTGGTGAAACGTTAGCTATTGTTGGAGCTACGGGTGCTGGTAAGTCAACAATTATTAATTTACTTTCACGTTTCTACGAGTTTAATTCAGGTGAGATTAAGATTGACGGCACTTCAATCCGCGACTATACTTTATCTGATTTAAGAAAGCATGTGGCAGTAGTTTTACAGGATGTTTTTCTATTTGCAGACACCATATACAACAACATAGCACTTTACAATCCAGACATAAGTATAAAACAAGTAGAAGATGCGGCTAAAGAAATAGGTGTCCATGAATTCATAAGTTCTTTACCAGGTGGATATCAATATAATGTAAAAGAACGGGGCGTTATGCTTTCTGCAGGACAGCGACAGTTGATTGCTTTTCTTAGAGCTTTTCTTTCAAAACCAACCATTTTAGTTCTTGATGAAGCTACATCTTCTATTGATTCTTATTCGGAAGAACTCATCCAAAATGCCACGGATAAAATAACCAAAGACAAAACCTCATTGATTATAGCGCATCGATTAGCAACAATTCAAAATGCAGATCGTATTGTTGTAATGGATCAAGGGGAAATAGTTGAGGTAGGAACCCACAAAGAGTTGTTGAATAAAGAGAAGGGCTATTACCTGAAGTTACACCAAGTTCAGTTTTTTGAAGTAGAGTCTTAAAACGATAAATCTTCGCTAAGCATTCTTTTTAACTTATCAACCGAAGTGAAATTGATAAACTCTCCATCTTTTATATAGGTTATAAGACCTCTTTGTTCAGAAACAACAATCACCAAAGCATCTGTTTTTTCAGAAATTCCAGCTCCAGCTCTATGTCGCAAACCATAACGGTTTGGAATCGAATTAGAATCTGATACTGGAAGCACTACACGGGTAGCAGTAATGGTATTGTCTTTTATAATGATTGCACCATCATGAAGCGGACTGTTTTTGAAAAATATCGTTTCTAAAATCTGAGACGTTAATTCAATTTGAGTCCTGTCTCCAGTATTTTTCAAAAAGTCAAGTGAATTTGAACGTTCAATAACAATAATGGCTCCAGTTTTTTCACTTGCCATTTTTTCACAAGCACTAGTAAGCGTAGATAGATCTAATTTAACAATATCTGCTTCTTGTCCTAAAAACTTAAAGTAACGCACCAAACTTTTTCTACTTGTGTAGTTAGTAGATCCGAGTAGTAAAAGAAATTTTCTTATTTCTTGTTGGAATACAACAATCAAAGCAAAAAAGCCAACACTTATAAATTTTCCAAGAATATTACTAAGCACATCCATGTTTAATGCGTCGGTGAGTACCCAAATCAGGTATATTATAACAATACCTAAAAAAATATTTATGGCAACTGTACCTTTAACGAGCTTGTATAAATAGAATAGTAAAATCGCTACCAAAATGATATCGGTAACGTCAATAAAACTAATTTCTAAGAAATTTAAGCCATCCAAGGTAATGTGGTTTTTTGTAAAATTAGAAAAACTATTGAAGCACCTCTAATAAATCAATACATTCTTTTGCTTGCTTCACATCATGAACACGTAAAATCTGAGCATTTTTTGAAAGTGCAATAGTATGTAAAACGGAAGTTCCATTCAAAGCAGAAGCTGCATCAATTCCTAAGGTCTTATAAATCATTGACTTCCTTGAAACGCCAGTAAGTATTGGTTTTTCTAGCATTTGAAAGGTATCTAGTTTTTTTAGAATTTCAAAATTATGTATTTTTGTTTTTCCAAACCCAAACCCAGGGTCTAATATAATGTCGTTAATTCCTGCGTCAAGTGCTTCTTTAATTTTTCCTGAAAAAAAACGCACTATTTCATCTATCAAATTAGTGTAGCTTGGATTTAGTTGCATTGTTCCGGGGTTACCTTGCATATGCATGACAATAAAGGGGACCCTATATCTTCCAACGGTTCGCATCATCTCTGGATCAAATGAACCTGCGCTAATATCATTGATTAGTGCAGCACCGCGGTCAAGTGCTTCAGCTGCAACCTTTGATCTAAAAGTGTCAATAGAAAAGAACACATTTGGAAATGAAATTACAAGTTTTTCTAATACAGGAAGTAGGCGTTTTAATTCCTTTTCCTCCGAAACTTCCTCCGCCGCAGGTTTCGAGCTAAATGCACCAACATCAATAAAATCAGCACCTTCAAAAATCATTTTTTCACATTGAGCAAGTGCATTATTTGTGTTGTTATGATTTCCCCCGTCGTAAAATGAATCTGGTGTTAAATTTAAAATCCCCATTATTTTAGGTTTTGAAAAATCGATAAGGGTTCCTTTACAATTGATTGTCATGCTGTGTTTGGTATTCATGAATAACTTTTTTTGTAATATTTGAAAGATTTAAAAAATTAAGCGAAATTTACACATATTTGTAATACCTATGAAATCTACACAATCACATTATCAACAGATTACCAATACATGTAAAGAAATGTTTATCAATAAGATGAAGGATTATGGTGCTGCATGGAGAATTCTTAGACTACCTTCCCTAACAGATCAAATATTCATTAAAGCCCAAAGAATTAGGAGTATACAAGACCTTGAGGTTCAGAAAATCGAAGAAGGACAGGTCAGTGAATTTATTGGTATTATCAATTATTCTTTGATGGCTTTGATTCAATTGGAGCTTGGAATTGCAGAGCAGCCCGATTTAAACCCTAAAGAAGCAACTGCATTGTACGAAAAACACCTGCAAGAAACATTTCAATTAATGAAAGATAAAAACCATGATTATGGTGAAGCTTGGAGAGAAATGAGGGTAAGTTCTTTGACTGATTTAATTCTTCAAAAACTATTGCGCGTAAAGCAAATTGAAGACAACCAAGGAAAGACTCTAGTAAGCGAAGGAATCGATGCAAATTATCAGGACATGATTAATTATGCTGTTTTCGCTCTGATTCATTTGGACTCTTAATTTATGTTTTCGTTTCTGCTAGAAAAACTTTTAAGTGGCTTACTAACACTCTTTGGAGTCGCTACCGTAGTTTTCTTTCTTTTTAATGTTTTACCTGGTGATCCAGCCCAAATGGTATTGGATCAAAATGCTACTGAGGTTCAGTTACAAAAAGTCAAAAAAAAATATGGTTTTGATCTGCCTATTGGTAAGCAGTATTTGATTTATCTAAATGATCTTGCACCGATTTCTTTTCATTCAAAAAATACAAACGACTTTACATTTTATAGTTCCCATAAATATGGAGGTTTGATTCTTTTTTCTTTTTCTAAAGTTTCGGTGGTTTTTAAAGCCCCATTCCTACGAACCTCCTATCAGAGACAAGGGAAAAAGGTACGAACAATTATCGCAGAGACCCTACCCAATACCATTATATTGGCAGTTGCTTCTATCATTATTGCCGTTTTATTAGGCTTCTTTTTAGGAATCATATCTGGTATCTATAATGGAACTTGGGTCGATAAAACCATTCAATTGATCAGTACAGTTGGAATGAGTGTACCTTCCTTTTTTAGTGCCATTCTTTTTTCATGGATATTTGGATACTTGCTTAATGCTCACACAAACCTAAATATGACAGGTAGTTTATATGAGTTAGATGATTTTGGCGAAGGTGCACAGTTGCAAATTAAAAATTTAATTTTGCCAGCTTTTGTATTGGGAATTCGTCCCTTAGCAGTAATTGTTCAATTGGTTCGAAGTGGATTAATTGAAGTAATGTCTCAGGATTATATTCGTACTGCCAAAGCTAAAGGCTTGAGTCCGCTATCGGTAATTTATAAACACGTACTAAAAAATTCTTTAAATCCAGTTATAACTGCTGTTTCGGGTTGGTTCGCCTCCATGCTTGCTGGAGCTGTATTTGTTGAATATATTTTTGGATGGCGGGGAATTGGAAAAGAAATAGTAACAGCCTTAAACACTTTAGATATTCCTGTTGTCATGGGTTCTGTTCTAATCATAGCTACTTTATTCATTATTATCAATATCTTTGTCGACCTACTTTACGTGGTCATAGATCCACAAGTAAAACCATTTTAAATTAATCATAAAAACAAGAATATGCGTACAAAAATTGTAGCTGGAAACTGGAAAATGAATAACGATAAAACTGAGACAAGCTGTTTAATTGACGCCTTAAACTCTCAAGGAGATTTTGGATCTACACGTGTAATCATTGCCCCTTCTTATGTTCATTTGGCACAGGCGGTTTCGTTAACTGTTGATACAGAAATAGAAGTTGCTGCACAAAACATGCACGAAGCTACTTCTGGAGCATATACAGGTGAAGTTTCGCCAGCTATGTTTAGTAGTATTGGTATTCAGACTGTAATTCTTGGGCATTCAGAGCGGAGAGCTTATTTTGGTGAAAACGATGCTATTTTAGCTAAAAAAGTAACCAATGCACTTGATCATGATATGGATGTTATTTTTTGTTTTGGCGAAGAGCTAGAAGACCGAAAGTCGGGCAACCATTTTGAGGTTGTAAAATCTCAAATTAGTAATGCTCTTTTTGAATTAAAATCTGCTGCTTGGTCTAAAATAGTTTTAGCTTATGAACCAGTTTGGGCTATTGGTACAGGAGAAACTGCTTCTCCAGAACAAGCACAAGAAATGCATGCGTTCATCAGAAATTTAGTGCAAGATCAATACGATGGATCTTTAGCAAATCAAGTTTCTATTTTGTATGGAGGTAGTGTAAAACCTGGTAATGCACAGGAGATTTTCTCTAAGCAAGATGTGGATGGTGGTCTTATTGGAGGTGCAGCTCTTAGTGCAGCTGATTTTACTACAATTATTAAATCTATTTAATGTCAACAACCTACATTCAAATCCTATTTACTCTAGAACCTGTTCAGCCGACCAATGAAATATTAACAGCTGAACTAGCTCAAATAGGATTTGAGAGTTTTGTTGAAATACCGAAAGGATTAGAAGCCTACATACCTAAAGAAGAATGGAATGAAGCGCTGATGTCTCAAATCCAAATCCTTAAAAACCCCAATTTCTCTATACAATACACTATAAATTCTATCGCTCCTAAAAATTGGAATGAAGTCTGGGAATCAGATTTCAGCCCCATAATTATTGACGACCAGTGTGCTGTCCGTGCAGATTTTCACGACCCAATAATTACGGACTATGAGCTTATAATAACACCAAAAATGAGCTTTGGAACTGGTCACCATCAGACTACTCACATGATGTTACATCATATTTTGGATCTAGATTTAGAAGGTCATTCAGTTTTAGATATGGGCTGTGGAACAGGAGTTTTAGCTATATTATCTATCAAAAAAGGAGCTAAACATGCCGATGCAATTGACATTGAGCCTTGGTGTTATGAAAATGCCAAAGAAAATGCGCTTTTAAATAATTGTAAGGAAATAGATGCACATGAAGGAGATTCTAACCTTTTGATAAACAAAGAATACGATTTAATTATAGCAAACATCAACAAGAATGTCTTGCTTCAAGACATTCCTATATACGCTTCTTGTCTTCAAAAAAAGGGAACTCTTCTGTTGAGTGGTTTTTATGCTTCAGATATAGAAGATATTCAACAGCTTTGTGAAGCTGAAAATTTAGAATATAGTTCCCATTTAGAAAAAGATAATTGGGTGGCAGTTAAATTTATTAAGCAATAGAATGGCTATAAATCCAAAAGAGCAAGAAGAATTTGAGACCGATGTGCTTACGTCAAAAGAACATCAGATTATTCTCCATAATGATGATGTAAATACGTTTGATCACGTCATCAATTGTTTAATCCGGTATTGTGATCACACCCTAGAACAAGCTGAACAATGTGCTTACATTGTTCATTACAAAGGAAAATGTACAGTAAAAACAGGCTCTTTTGATGATTTAGAACCTCGATGCACATCCTTACTCAAAGCGGGATTATCAGCAGAATTGGTTTAAGGCAATCTATTGGCGACTAAGCCATAAACAAAAGTTCCAAGAATAGAGGAAAGGATTATAATGCAGATTAAATAATATCCTGCTCCAAACAAGATGAATATAGGTCCAGGACAAGCTCCAGCTAATGCCCAACCTAACCCAAAAATGGTTCCTCCAAGCAAAGCACTTTTATATTTCTTTGCTTTCTCAGGGAGATTAATTGGGTTGCCTTCTGTTGTTTTCAGATTCATCTTTTTGCTCAATTGAAGCAAGATAAGACCGGTTACAACCGCACTTCCTATAATTCTATACATATGAAAAGACTCGAAACGGAACATTTCGACGATACGATACCAAGAAACAGCTTGAGATTTAGTAAGAACAATTCCAAAGAAAATACCTGTAAATAAAAATTTTAATGCTTTCATGTTTTAAAAAATAAAGGGAAAAATAAATGAGTCATGAGTAAGCCTCCAATGAAAAACCCAATAACAGCAACTAAAGAGGGGAGTTGTAAATTGCTTAAGCCTGTTATTGCATGTCCAGAAGTACAACCGCCTGCATAGCGCGTTCCAAACCCTATAAAAAACCCTGCAACAATAAGTATATCCAGGTTGTATCGACTTTTTAGAGCTTCTAAGGAGAAGAGTTCACTAGGAACCAAATCACTTTTTGGAGCCGAAAATCCCAATTCAGAAAGTGCAGAAATAGTTGCTGGATTTATTTCAATTGGATTTGATGTACTTAAAAATTGAATGGTAATAAAACCTCAAATAATACTTCCTGCAACAACCCAAAGATTCCATTGGTGTTGTTTCCAGTCAAAATCAAAAAAAGAGGAAACTTTACCTGCACCGCCAATAGAACACAAGGTTCTTAAGTTAGAAGACATTCCAAATGTCTTCCCAAAATAAACTAATAGAAACATTACCGTTGCTATCAATGGACCTGAAACATACCAAGGCCATGGGTTTAAAAGAGTATCCATATTTATATATTATTTATAACACGAAATTAAAAATAAAAATAGGGATTTGGAGTAACAAAAGTTACAAAGTGAGTTTTCTTTTAATGTTGTATAATTTGCGTAATTTAGAGGCTAATCAATAGTTTAAAAAAAATAATTTTTGAAAAATTCTATTTTAATGTTAACTTTATTAATAACGTCACTAGTAGGTGCACAAATCAACAAAAACATGAGTCAAAGTATCCATCAGTTTTCAGTAGAAGATATTTCGGGGAAACACCTTCGATCTAGCTTCTCTAAAAGGAAAAAAAGTAATGGTAGTTAATACAGCCTCCAAGTGTGGACTAACGCCACAGTATAAGCAATTACAAGCTTTATACGAAACCTATGGTTCGGATGAGTTTGTTGTTATAGGATTTCCAGCAAATAACTTTTTAAAGCAAGAGCCAGGATCTGAAGAAGAAATTGCTGCTTTTTGCGAAGCTAATTACGGAGTAACCTTTCCGATGATGTCTAAGATTGATGTCAAAGGAAAAGACAAACACCCAGTCTATGCTTTTTTGACAGATATAGATAAAAATGGGGTTATGGATTCTAAAGTTACCTGGAATTTTCAGAAATATTTACTAAACAAAGAAGGTGTTTTGGAGAAAGTAATTGACCCAAGAACCTTGCCCGATGATCCAGAAGTTATTGCTTGGATTACAAAGTAATTTCTAGAGATGAAAAAAAGAAAACTAGACACCTTGTGCGTGCATGAGGGTCAACTTAAAGATTTAGAGCATAAAGGATCTGTTTCGCCATTGTATATGGCTACTGCCTATGCCTTTGACGATGTTGAAGTTAAGCGATACCCTCGGTATTTTAACACGCCTAATCAAGTAGGGCTTGCAAAAAAAATATCGGCATTAGAAGGCGCTGAACAAGGTCTTATTTTTGGATCTGGAATGGCAGCGGTATCGACTGCATTATTGTCTCATCTTCGGAGTGGAGATCATGTTGTGCTTCAGGGAGACCTTTATGGAGGAACAACGAATCTGATTGTTGAGGAATTTAAAAAATTTGGAATAGCATATTCTTTTAGTAAAGGCATTTTAGCCTCGGATTTGAAAGCATTCATAAAGCCCAATACGAAGGTTATTTATATTGAGACGCCAAGTAACCCACTGATGAAAATAGTTGACCTCGAAGCTGTTGCTTCGATGGCTAAGCAAAGGGGTGTAATCAGTATGATTGACAATACATTCGCTTCGCCAGTTAATCAAAATCCAATTGCATTTGGAATTGATCTTGTAATTCACAGTGCTACTAAGTATTTGGGTGGACATAGCGATATTTTAGCTGGAACTGTAGTAGGTTCAGAGAAACAAATAGATGTAGTTTTTCAAATGGCAAAAAATCTCGGAGGTAGCTTAAGTGATTATACGGTATGGCTTTTAGAGAGAAGTATCAAAACCTTATCCATACGTGTGCGTGCCCAAAATGACAATGCAATGGCTTTGGCGATATTTCTTAATGAAAAACCTTCGATTGATTCGGTATATTACCCTGGACTAACTAGCCATCCAGATCATGAATTAGCTAAAAGACAGATGCATGGTTTTGGCGGTATGCTTTCTTTTGAGCTAAATACATCTTATGATATTGATGTTTTTCAGAAAAACTTAAATTTAATACGCCCAGCAATGAGTTTGGCTGGGGTAGAAAGCACGCTGACAATCCCTAGTAAAACCTCTCATGCCTTATTGACTCCAGAAGATCGGGTAATTCAAGGAATTAAAGATAATTTAATTCGTTTTTCTACAGGGATTGAAGACCTGGAAGACTTGAAAGATGATATTAATGAAGCACTAAAAAACTCAAAACTATGAAAGTAGATATTTTAGCTTTTGGCGCACATCCAGATGATGTAGAATTAGGCTGTGCAGGAAGTATTTTGTCGGTAATAGCAACAGGTAAAACAGTTGGAATTGTTGACCTAACCCGCGGAGAATTTGGAACTAGAGGAACTGTAGAAATTCGAGATCAAGAAGCCCAAAATGCCGCAAAAATATTAGGAGTATCTTTCAGAAAAAACCTTGGTTTTAGAGATGGCTTTTTTACTAATAATGAAGCTCATCAATTGGAAGTAATTAAACTCATTCGCTTGCACAAGCCCGATGTTGTTCTGTGTAATGCAATTGAAGACAGACACATAGATCACTCTAAAGGAAGCGAATTAGTCAGTAATGCTTGTTTCTTGTCAGGATTAGTTAAGGTAGAAACCCAAGCTGATGGATCCACACAAGAAGCATGGCGTCCTAAGCAAGTTTATCATTATATTCAATGGAAGGATATTGAGCCCGATTTTGTAGTAGACATATCCGCTTATATTGATCAGAAAATGAAATCTATAGAAGCGTATTCAAGTCAGTTTTTTGATTCAAAAAGTAAAGCCCCACAAACTCCTATAAGCAGTCAAAACTTTTTGGAAAGTGTTCGGTATCGAGCGCAAAATTTAGGAAGGTTGAGTGGAGTAGCAGCTGCAGAAGGTTTTACGGCAGAGCGAGTACCTGGAATTCAGTCGTTTACTAATTTATTTTAAATTCTTTTTGAAGGCTTTGGCGAGGTCAAAAAAAGTATTAAATTTGCCGCATAAATGGTGGTTGTAGCTCAGTTGGTTAGAGCGCCTGGTTGTGGTCCAGGAGGTCGTGGGTTCGAGACCCATCTTCCACCCTTATAATGAGATAGTTAGCGCTGTCTCATTTTTTTTGGGGTACAATACAGGGTACAGCAATCGTTTATTTACTCACTATTTCACTTCTGAACTTATAATACTCACTTAGCAGTTGCTTTTAGTGGGGGTTTTTATTTCTTTTTGGAAAATACTTGTGTGCCAGAAAGGATTAGTAGCAACATTAAAATACTGTTGATGTAATCAGGATAATTAGAGTCGCCCCAAAAATCAGTGAATAATCCAATCAGGAGGTTTGCTACAATTAGAGAAGCAGTTGTGTACATCAAAATTTTGTAATTCATAATATATTGTTATTTGAAACTAAAATGCAAAAACTATTTTAAAGCTTGTTTTAGTTATCTGAACTAACTGAAGATTATATGGCCTGTGGTTTAAAAGAAAACGCCACTAAAATTAATTAGTGACGCTTTTAAAAAAATTAATACCCTTTTATAAGGACTCTTGTAAATGATTTTGAAAATTCTACAGTATCAAGTGTTTTTGAAAATTCTGCAAAAGCTGCAGTGTCATTTTTACTTTGTGGACCAAAATTAAATGCTGAGTTTAAATCAGAGTAAGTACCATAAATATATACACTTTCACCATTGTCTGTTCCGTGAACAATTTGTCCCATTCCAACAAATCCATCAAATTTGTATGATTTTATGAGTTTTCCAAAAGCCTGAACCATTGTATTTAATTGCAAGTTTTTTACTTTAAAAACCCACGCTTGTCCAATAGGATAAGATGTTTCTGAACCATTAGTAATCAAATCTCTTCCAGCAGCAGCTCTACTGCTTTTTACATAATTGCTCATTTTAGAAATGTATAAGTCCCAATCACCGCCTTTTAATGAGTTTCTATAATCAGCGAGGGATTGTGATGATTCGCTAGTAATTCCAATCATATGGGTAGCTTTTTCACTTGTACCTTTTAACGGAATAGAAGAAAATTCAACCTTTACATTTGAAGGTTTAGGGTGACTTGAATAAAACCCATCTACTAAGCCTGCAACTGTTGATACATCTTTAGAATCAACCTCCAACATAACATCATACCAATAAAAATTTTGTGAAAAAACTAAGGAAGAAATAAGGAAACTAAATACTGTAAATACTTTTTTCATTTTAAATTTTGTTAAGATTAATTCTTAAAGTTATAAAATAAATTGCAAAACACAACCAAATTTAAGATTTAAAAAAACTGTTTTCAAAGCTTGTTTTCGTTATCAGAACTTAATGAATAGGATATGCCTGTTATTGAACTGTAATTGTTCCATACATACCATCGTGAGCTGAACATTAGGAATGATGCTTTATAGCCCTCACTTTAGCTTGAGGCTTAGGTGGGGGTTTTTTAGTATCTTGTTTTCAATCTAAATTTATTTATTATGGGCTGGCATAAAAATCTTACTGAAAAAACTTTGAAGTCTTTAGGAATAAGTAATTATGGGGCACTTTGGTTTGCTTTTGCAAAAGGATGTATTATTGGGGGAGCTATTGTTTATTGCTATTTTTAAAGCCCTCACTTTAGCTGTTGCTTTCGGTGGGATTTTTTTATTTACTCTCGTTTTGGATAGTATTGTAGTAATGTATTCCAAAGAATAATAAAGCTACCGTTACTGAAACTAATTTTAGAGTTTTAGGAAGTATAAAGCCGAAATCAGTAAATTTTCTGATAGCAATTTCAGCAAGATTTAATATAGTTAATCCAACCGCAATGTTGTAATAGATTTTTTTCATAATATCTAATATAATAATTAGGGGCTTAAAGAGTAAAAAAGTTACATTTTTAAAAATAAATAGATGTTCCTTTACTTCTGAAGTTACTTTGTTGGGGCTTCCTTTGGGCCTTGGCTATCTGACGTCTTTTGATGATTTAGACGGCTTTAACTTGTAAATTACAACTAATAAAATAATTTTAATTACATTTGTTTTGTTCTTATTAATTACAATGGCTGGAAACTAATTCAGTTGTTAGTTAAGTCTCTATCTCTAGAGGCTTTTCTGTTTTTAAAGCTTGTTTTCATTACGTGAACTTACTGAAGAGGTTATGCCTCTGGTTTCAAGTAAATATACTTTTTAATCAAAATCTCTTTATATTTGAAAATGGAATTAAATTCTACTAAAATTAAAATTTATTTACATAAACTCAATGAAGATAGTAATCCGAGTTGGGGAATTATGAATTCTAGCCAAATGCTATACCATTGTAATAAATACATAGACGTATCTTTTGGAATTAATAAAATATATTTCGTAAACAGAATTTTATTTAGAGTTTTTTTTAGATACTTTTTTTTACAATATTTAAAACATCTAGAATTTGATATTACAAAATTTAAAAAAAATTCAACAACATTAAAAATTTTTAAATCATACCCTTTATCAATTAGTTTTAATAATGAGAAAGAAAGATTAATTCAAAATTTAAACAAAGTTCAAAATATTAATGCTAAAATAATTCATCATCAACTCTATGGAAATATATCATCTAATTTATTTAAAAAATTAATTGCTTTTCACACTTCATATCATTTTAGTCAATTTGGGATATTAAGTGATTGATAACCTAATCTATCACACAAACAAAGACAAATCTTCAACCTCATCTACTTCCTGTTTCAACTTCGGTAAGGTGTATTGTAAGGCTATTTGAAGCATTTTAATTCTTTAGTTATTATCTAATTTAAGCCTAAAGAGTCTATTAAATCGTCTAGTAAGTGTTGTAGTTTGCTTATTACTTCAATTGTTATCTTGTTGGAAGAGTACTAGAATCAAAAGGAAGCGTAAGTATTATAACACTACATTTTAAACAAGAATATAAGAATCCCATTAAAAATAGGGGTTAGAGGAGTATTCGTACAATTATTCGTACATAGATACCGCAAATATTATCCAAAGAGGGTAAAATAATGGTTTCTTATATGCCATTAAATTGTACAAATAGATTCTCTTATTGCCTTTAATTACTGAAGAGGATATGCCTGTTGATTAACTGTTTTTTAAATGAATATTTTAAGCTTGCAAAAACAAAGTGGAGTTGAATAAAATTATACCGAATAGCGCCATCTACACCACCTTCAAGAAGCCTATAGCCGATGTTTCCTTGAAAGTTTTTAGTAAAACTATAACTGCCAGACAAGGAAAGGTCAATTGCCCTACCTTTGCTTGCAACTATACCTTCTCCTAAAAATTCAACATTTGTTTTTTGAGAAATATTCCAATTTGCTAGTAGGTTCATTAGCGGCACGATACCAATACTGAAATTTTCGCTTAATACTTCTTCATTTTTCAAAGAGGTTCCAGCATCTCTAATTTTTGCAGAAATGCCAAGGCCCAACATGAAATTATTTTTAATTAATATTCTTCGATTATAAGTAAGGCGATACGAATTAAACTTATAAACCGCTTCTAATGGTATATTCGCTTTAAAGTCTTTTCCATCAAAAAGTATATTTCTACTTAGTGTTCCAGTTACTGAAGTTTTTAATGGAGCATAAAGGATTGAAAAGTGGTGTTTATTATTTAGTAAAAAACCTGTACGAAGTCTTAAAAAAGGACTTGATAGAGTAGGCAAATCATTTTTTAGAGAAAACAGGGTTCCATTACTGCCATTTCGAATATCATTAAAGCCTGTGAAAAATATTCCTGATTCAATATTAACAAAGGTTTGAGCATTTATCAATAAACTGAAACTAATAAAAAAAAACAGGATCAATCCTTTCATTACTTCAAGGGGTTTCCTCTAATGTATTGAATATATAATTAATGAGTGGGAAATGAAGTATTACTCCACAAACAAAGGAAAGTCCTCAACCTTATCTAACTCCTGTTTCAACTTAGGCAATGTGTATTTTAAGGCTACCCAAAGCATTTTTATCTTCTGGTTGTTGTCTACATTTATGTCTTAAGAGTCTATTAAATCATCTAATAAGTCTTGTAGTTTACCTCTTACTTCTGATGTAATCTTGTTAGGACTTCCTTTTGGTCTTGGCATATATTTTAGAGTATTTTATTTAATAATAGTATATTAAGATACTCATTCAAAACCATTCCTTTTTGTTGTGCAATTTGAAGTAGTTTATTGTTACTTGTTACACATACAATAACATTTATATGCTTTTGTTAAGCAGCTCTACCGAAGGGAGTAAGCGAGGTGTATTATTTTTTAGAAGTTCAAGTGCTTTTAGTCTTTTAGATATAGAATCGTTGTTAAAAACTATTGCCTTAAAAGACCTTTTTTGTGAATAACTAGCTATTGACAAAGAGCAAAAGAAGTAGCTTTTTCATAATATCTAATTTATCAATACAATGTATAAAATTGTTTTCAAAGCTTGTTTTCGTTATCTGAACTAACTGAAGATGATATGGCCTGTGGTTTAAAAGAAAACGCCACTAAAATTAATTAGAGGCGTTAACATTATACTTTAAAGAGGTGTTTAAAGTATTGACTATTCCAACAATCCTAGTTGCATTAAGAAAGAATGATTATCAAAAAAATCTTGTTCTTGTAATACTTTACCATCTTTCATCAAAACTAGTGTAGTTCCGTTTATTTCAACTTTATTATTAGTGGCAGGAATTCCAAACATTTCTCCATCGTGTGTTCCTTTAAAACTCCAATGTTTAACAATTTTATCTCCTTGGCCAAAAATATCAACAAAAGCAAATTCAGCGTCAGAAAATCCAGTCAAATAATTGTTATAATAATCTCTAAATGCATCAATACCTGTTATATTGCCAGATGCAGTAACTACTGTTACTTGCTCATCAAAACTATCAGTATTTATGGCTCGACTATCTCTGGTCTCAAAAAACATATCCCAAGCTGTTTTATAGGTATTAATGTCTTTCTCAATTTGTGCATTAGCTATTTCTAAAGACTCGCACTTTTCACTTGCGGCTTGATTACAGCCTACGAATATTAATGTTAAAAATGTTAATAGAATTAATTTTTTCATTTTAAATTGTTTTGTGATTATTATCGCTAAAGTATATAATTAATTATAAAACGCTTTAATACTAAATAAAAAGTTAAATAAAACACTGTTTAATCCAAAAACAAAGGCAAGTCTTCAACCTCATCTACTTCCAGTTTCAGCTTAGGCAAAGTGTATTGTAAGGCTATTTGAAGTATCTTAATTCTCTGGTTATTGTTTACTTATTTAAGTCTAAAGAAACTATTAGCTGAAAACCCAATATTTAAGTAATTAGATATTGACGTTATTGATGACTTGCACCATTTTCGTTATTCCCAGTATTAGTATTATTCAAATCAACACCTGTTCGTTCCTTAAATTCCTTTCTAAATTTTATATTCCTATCTCTCCGTTCTTTCAGCTTAAGGTATATTTTCTTTAACCAATTCATTCAATCTAATTTACCAATACAATGTACAAAATTGTTTTCAAAGCTTGTTTTTTTTTTAGAGTAGCTAAGGTATTTGGCTTAAAGAGAAGGATTGGTTAGATAATATACCCGTTTCAGCAGCACAGTCTCAAAAGGAAAATGGATTTAATCAAAAGATAGGGGCTATCGAATTAATTTTAACGTGCTATTAATTATAATATTGATTTAGGTATCAGTTTAGATACATTCAAAAAAGAGATGTCTAGTTATTAAAGGTTCTGACATATAAGAGTAATGAATGCTTCAGGGCATCAATTACGGAATTTTCAGATTTAGAGTTCTAGCTGAACTTATTAAATAATTCTTCTACAACATTTTCTATTTTGCTATGTCGTTTGGCTTTATCAAGAATAATTGAAGGTCCTTTTCTTTGTTTACAATTCAAAATAGCGCATTGCTCGCACGTTACTCCAACATCTTGCAATTGTATTGCAGGGTCATCTAAAAATTTTAGTTTAGATCTTAATTGTTTATTTATTAATAGACCAATACTAATACTTCTGAAACAATTGTTTTTGAAAGGGTCTTTGGTTGCAGAAGACAAAATTAAATACTTAACATTATCTTCAGGATAATTTGAAATCTGTAGATCGAATATATGGTTGTTTTTGCTATCACAAATTTTCTTTAGGACTTCGAGAGATATCCATCTTCTGCAATAATGCTCATTTGTTTCGTTTGCATGAGGATAATGTTGATGTGATAAATGCAATTCCTTATTAAGATAAAACACGTCTCTTTCTTTGCCATATGTGAATCGTAAAAAAAATAAGTTTTGAATATTAAAATCTTTAGGAAGAATATTTGTTAACCGTTGGTAAAAAGATTCTGGTGATGCGTTATATGATGTAATTATTTTTTTAAATAAGTCTTTATCAAATGTATTCTTTTCAAATAGTTTTTTTAGCTGTTCTGTTATTGGATCTCTTGGGATAATTAATGCTCCAGCAAAATAAGAGGCGTAAAAATTATTAAGAACTTGTTCAAAGTTTTCGAATTTAATCCACGAGAATGTATATAAACGGTCATGGTATGCTAAGAAATTATATGCTAATTCTTTTGCGAATATGAATGTTCGCTGTCCCTCATTCATGTGATTTGCTAAAAGTAAAGTTTTAGTTTTTGGAACAAAAACGGATCGCAAATCATCAAGTTCATCATGTTTGTTGAGTTCTTCATAGTTAATTGAATATCCGTATTCTTCAATAAGAATTTCCTCTAATTCTTTAGATTTAATTGGTTTGGTCAAGTCTATGTGATATAATTTTGAAAATTTTAAAACAGATAATTCTAAATCTTCAAAATAATTATTATTTGCCTCTTGAAACGAACGTAAAGACGCCAGATAAAAACTCTCTTTACCAAAATTATAATTTTGGGCTATTTTAATAATGGTACTTATAAATGCGTTTACTTTTACCGGAGCATTTGCAACGATATCGATTAGATTGCTTTCTTTTATACCGAATACTTCTGAGGGGATTTCCTTTAATATTTTTGATTGTAAGATTTCTCCAATGGGAGCTAAATTCTTATCTAATTTTAACGAAACAAAATGATCATAGGGTATATCTAATTTTGCAGATAGCATCGCAATTTTATCAGTTTTAGGATATTTCTTTCCTTTCTCAATCTCATTTAAGTATGATTTTGATAAACCAGTCAATTTAGAAAGTCCAAATAAGGACAAACTCTTATCTGTTCTAATTTGTTTCAGCTTCAGGCCAAAAATGAGTTTAATGTATTCTTCTTCCATAATTCGAAATCAAAGATAGTTAATTTTGCGAATATGATAAAATTTGCGGATAAGCTAATTTAAGCGAACGTTCGCTTTGTTTATATTTTATTTTAATTTATTTTTACCATAATAAATGCTTATAAAATGAAAAATGCAAAAATAAATAAGATTCGGTTTCCGTTTTCTCAAAATGCGAAAAATTATTATCCAGAAATTTTAACAGAAGGAGCATTAGCTTTTTTATCTGTTTTACATGAAAAATTCAATGATAGTAGATTACAATTATTGGAAAGAAGGGAAAAACAACAAAAATCGTTTGACAAAGGGAATTTTCCAGAATTCCCAAGAGAAACAAAACTTGTTAGAGAAGGAGATTGGGTTGTTGAAGGAATTCCAAATGATTTACAAGATAGGCGAGTTGAGATAACGGGTCCCGTTAATAGAAAAATGGTTATTAATGCACTTAACTCAGGGGCAAAAACATTTATGGCTGATTTTGAAGATAGCAATTCTCCAACTTGGAAAAACATTATGGAAGGGCATCAAAATTTGATTGATGCTAATAATAGGACTATTTCGTTGCGAAATTATGAAACTAGGAAAACGTATAAATTAAATACTAAAACTGCGGTATTATTGATACGACCAAGAGGGCTGCACTTAAATGAAAAACATATTTTAGTTAATGAAGAAGAAATGTCGGGTAGTTTATTAGATTTTGGGCTGTATGTGTTTCATAATACTGAAATATTGAATGCTAATAAAACGGCTCCATATTTTTATTTGCCAAAACTGGAGCATTATTTAGAAGCTCGATGGTGGAATGAAGTATTTGAGTTTTCACAAGATTATTTGGGAATTGCTAATGGAACTTTTAAGGCTACTGTTTTAATTGAGACAATAACTGCTAGTTTTCAGTTGGATGAAATTATTTTTGAACTAAATGGCCATATAGTAGGATTAAATTGTGGGCGTTGGGACTATATTTTTTCATTTATCAAAAAATTTAGAAATCATGCAAATCTCGTGATTCCAAATAGAGATCAAGTTACAATGACGACTCCATTTATGGCTAATTATTCTAAGCTACTAATTCAACGATGTCACAAGAGAGGTATTCATGCCATTGGTGGGATGGCAGCGCAAATTCCAATTAAAAATGATGATAATGCAAATATTGTAGCACTTGAGAAAGTGCGTGTTGATAAAGAGCGAGAAGTTTTAAATGGTCATGATGGTACTTGGGTAGCACACCCAGCCTTGGTTGATATTGCGATGATAGAGTTTGATAAACATATGCCAGAATGTAATCAAATTGATAAAAAAATCGAAGATTTAATTGTTACAGAAACAGACTTAGTAGAGTTGCCTTGTGGAACGGTTTCAGAAGCTGGAATTAGGAAGAATATAAATATTGGGATTCTTTATATAGAGTCATGGTTAAGCGGGAATGGCGCAGTTGCTCTTTATAATTTAATGGAAGATGCGGCAACCGCAGAAATTTCTAGAACTCAAATTTGGCAATGGCTTAAGAATAGTGTTCAACTAGAAGACGGAAGGTGTTTTAATATGGAATTATATGAATCTATTTTCAAAGATGAAGTGTATAAAATTGTTTATCAAGTTGGTGAAATTAATATGCATCATACAAAATTTGATGTAGCAATAAAATTATTCGACAAATTAGTGATAGCTGAAGAATTTGAAGAATTTTTAACTCTTCCGGCTTATTTGCACTTATAAAACTTTGATAACTAAAAAAAGAGAAATCCTGCAAATGCGATAACATTCTTAAAACGAGATTTAATTATTAATACACAATAACTTAATATAAATTAATGAAAACAAAAGACAGAATTCAAAAATTGGTTACAGATTGGTCTGTAAACCCAAGATGGAAATTTACTAATAGACCTTATACAGCAGAAGAAGTTGTAAAGCTTCAAGGCTCTTACTTTATTGACCATAGTATCGCTCGTCTGGGAGCGGAAAAATTATGGAGAAAATTAAACGAGCAAGATTTTATTGCCGGATTAGGTGCATTAACAGGGAATCAAGCAATACAAGAAGTTGAAGCAGGTCTAGATGCAATTTATTTAAGTGGATGGCAAGTAGCTGCTGACGCTAACTTAGCAGGAGAAATGTATCCAGACCAATCATTGTATCCAGCAAATAGTGTCCCACAAGTAGTTAAACGAATTAATAATGCGCTATTGCGCCGTGATCAAATTCAATCCGTGGATGGCAATAATGCTAGGCTAGACTATTTAGTACCCATAGTAGCTGATGCTGAAGCTGGATTTGGAGGGAATTTGAATGCTTTTGAATTAATGAAATCAATGATTGAAGCTGGAGCTTCGGGCGTTCATTTTGAAGATCAATTAAGTTCTGCTAAAAAATGTGGACATTTAGGAGGAAAAGTATTAATTCCAACTCAAGAAGCTATAAATAAATTGGTAGCAGCACGTTTAGCCTCTGATGTTATGGGAGTGCCAACTTTAATTATTGCAAGGACAGATGCTGATGCGGCCAATTTAATCACTAGCGATATTGATGAGCGAGATAAAAGTTTCATAACAGGAGAACGTACAAATGAAGGTTTTTTTCATGTTAAAAATGGTATTGAACAAGGGATTGCAAGAGGATTAAGCTATGCGCCATATGCAGATTTAATTTGGATGGAAACTTCAAATCCGGATTTGGATTATGCAAGACAATTTGCTGAGGCAATTCACCAATTATACCCTGATAAAATGCTAGCATATAACTGTTCCCCTTCATTTAATTGGGCAGCAAAATTGAGTGTAAAAGAGATGGAAACTTTTAGGGAGGAACTGGCAGCTATGGGTTATAAATTTCAGTTTATTACTTTGGCAGGATTTCATGCTTTAAATACTAGTATGTTCGAATTGTCTATTGCTTACAAGCAACGTGGTATGGCTGGATATTCTGAATTGCAAGAACGAGAATTTGCTCTGCAAAAGCATGGATTTAAAGCGGTTAAACATCAGAGTTTCGTCGGAACCACATACTTTGATGCAGTACAAAATGCTATAACATTAGGGAATTCAAGTACTATGGCGATGAATAATAGCACAGAGGTTGAACAGTTTAAATAGTTAGGTGACTTTAGTTTCTATTAAATAAAAGATTGATTAAATTTGTTATCTTTTTAGCTGTTAAAAACTGATTTTTATTTATAATTGATAGAGACTATTTATGAGATTATATCTTAAATAGTCTCACATCATAGCTTTAAAATAATCTTGATTACTATGAGTGTAAAAGTGGTTTAATCTTTCATTTTTATAAAAACAAGTAAACCCATATAACCTCAGTAAAATCAAGGGTTAGCGCTGTGACTCACTAACAAAACCTTACTTAAGGGGATATGCCTGTTATTGAACTGTAATTGTTCCATACATACCGAATAATTTTATTTATTGTAAATTGTATTATGGAAAAATATTTTTTGCTCTTTATTTTAATTGTTGGCAATTATGTTTTTGCCCAACGCCCTTTTACTGGAGAAAAAATTTTTAGCGACAAATTCCCTTCAGAGCAGATAAATAGGGTCTCTTTCTCCTCATTAACAGTCTCAAATACAATAAATGATGATATAATAGTCACTTTACGCGATGGTGCAAGAAATTATATATCTCACGTTTATATTCGTGCAAAAGAGTCCTTCACATTTAAAAATTTACCTGTAGGACATTTCGTGTATCAATATCATAACCTCAAAATGTATTACGAATCTCCACATCGAATACCTATATATCTTAATAATGAAGAATTTTTAGATTTCTTTTATTCAGCAGGTGCAAAAAAAATTATTGGCTTTGAAATAACCAAAGAAGAGTTCTTCAAAGAATGAATGGTTAAGTGTATGGTTAGATGCTTAGAACCTGAACTTACTGAGGAGGATATTGACGTTATTGAACTGTAATTGTACCATACATACCATTATGTACTGAACATTGATAATAATACGTTCCAGCAGCTTTAGGTGTCCAGTTTACTACTCCACCAGTAGCTCCATTATTAGTTACATTGAGAACTTGATTATCTATACCCGTTCCTTGAGCTGTTTTAATATAGAATGGGTGACTAGAAGCATTTAAGATAAAGTTAATCTCGTCTCCTACATTAATAGTTATTGAAGGGTCGTTTCCTGATACTGCTCCATTTCTGTCAGAACCTGATAAGGTGTAATCAGAATTAGAAGATGCAGTAACGTCTATATTGTAATTAGGACAAGTCCCCCAGATAGGTTTGTTGTCTTCTGTTAGGGCTGATTTTGAATCAAAGTCAGTAGGTTCAGCTGCTATATTGGTAACACACCAACCTTTTAGGTTTTGATTAAATGAAGATGCAGAAACAAACATACTATACATAGTAATTACATTAGAGGTATCCCAGTTTCCTATGTCCTGATTGAATAATAAGGCATTATAAAACACATCGCTCATACTGGTCACATTAGATGTATCCCAATTACCAATATCTTGATTAAATGCTGTAGCCCCACCAAACATAGAATTCATATTAGTAACTGCTGCAGTATTCCAGTTAGTTATATCCCCATTAAATGCTGAAGTGCCGACAAACATATATTTCATTTCAGTAACTGCTGCAGTATCCCAATAACTTAAATCACCATTAAATACTGATGCCCCATCAAACATATGACTCATATCAGTAACTGCTGCAGTATCCCAAGAGCTTAAATCGCCATTAAATGCTAAGGCATAATAAAACATATTGTTCATATTAGTAACATTAGAAGTATCCCAATTGCCTATGTCTTGATTAAATGCTGTTGCATTATAAAACATAGCTCTCATATTAGTAACATTAGAAGTATCCCAAAAGTTAATATCAGAATTGAATGAAGTATTGGCGAAGAAAAGGTCACTCATATTAGTAACTAATGAAGTACAAAGATTAGGATTATTATTTGCAATCTGACCTGCTATAGTTGAATCATTAACTACAGTATATGTTATTTCATCAATAACAGCTGTATCCCCCACCTCTGCATAGGGACATACACAGGCATTGTTTTGAAAATAAATCTTTGACGCATTAGGGTCAGTAGCTTCATCATAAGTATCATCTCTATCTCCATCTGCATCTTCTGAACATCCACTATTTAATTCAATAGAGAAGCTAATAAAGCCATTGGTAAGCACAAGGTTTGTGATTGTTCCAAAAGGAGATTCTTCTTGAGTTAGGCTTATTGTTGTATTTGAGTCTACGTTAAACTGACCTGTAACTGTATTAGTTCCAGTGGCTATTGTAAATGTACCATCTGTTCTGAATATTATTTCTGATAGTTCACAATCTGTAAACTTACTAGTATCAGTTCCACCTGTTTTTTTCCTAATCTTCCACTTTCCAACCCCTAGAAATTCATTATTATCAGATAGGACTTGGCTTATAGTTTCTTCAAATGTTGCAGTAACTGATTTTGTTCCATCAATAGTAACATCAATCTGGTTTGTCGTTTCAGTTGAAGACCCAGACCAACTATTAAATATAGAACCACTAGAAGCGGTTGCATTTAAACGAACTACGTCTCCTGAATTATATTCTTCAGAGGTTTTATCCGAACTGATTACTTCTTGTGTTATTGTACCTTCTCCTATCTTACCTAAACTAAGAGTATACTGTGTTCTTATAAAGTTAGCAGTAATAGTCTTATTGCTATTCATTGAAACAGTTAATGGATTGTCTGTGCCAGAAGCATCTCCAGACCAACTAGTAAACTCATACCCATCATCAGCAGTAGCTGTTATTGAAACACTAGTGTTTTCGTTGTGAGTACCACCCGTATTGTTTACAGTCCCTCCTTCAGAAGCTGTAACTGATAAAGTATATTTTACAATTGGTGTTGGGGTAGGTGCATCCGGTAATGGACTATCCTTTGAACAGTACAATAAAATAAGAAATATAAATACAATTAATCTTTTCATTATAATCTAAAACTTATTGGTATTGAATAGGGCACTATTACTGGGCTACCTTTTTGCTTTCCTGGAATCATTTTAGGAAGCTTTGATATAATTCGTTTTGCTTCTTTCTCTAAGTTTTTATCCGGACCCCGTGTTCTAATGTTAGTGATACTTCCATCTTTAGAAATAATAAAATTCACATAAACTCTTCCTTGGATTCCCATCTTGTGAGCAACTTCGGGGTAATGAAAATTGTTACGGATGTGTATATTCATTTGATTTTGAAAACAATTTCTTCGCTCTGACTTAGCTACGCTCTCACATCCAGGAAACAAAGGAACATCTTCAATATTCGCAAAAGGAACATCTAAATCTTCAAAATCATCTTCTACATCAATAATTTCTTTTTGAACCTTTTTGGTAGTTTCAATTGCTGTTTCCTCAACTTCTTGTAAATCTTCAACAATCTCTATTATTTGAAGTGGTGTAGTATTTTTATTTCCTTTATACACTGCCAAACATTCTATTTCTATTTTTGCATCTAAAGCTAAACCACTCCCGGCAAAAGCACTTCTTGCCGGAAGATTTTTTCGATTAAAAAATTGCACATATGCTTTTGACATTTCTGGCCAGTCTTTGATGTCAGAAAGCATACAGGTGCATTTAAATATATCATTTATTGAATGGTTCATTGACTCTAAAACGCTTTTGAGATTATTTAGGGCTTGTTTTGTTTCAGAACCAATACCACCATCTACAACAACATTATTAACATCTCCTATCTGTCCCGATAGATAAATAATACCATTAACAACAGTTGCCTGTGAAAATGGCATGCCAGAAGATTTGTGCTCTTTACTGTTTATATATTCAATATTTTGACCGAAAGAGACCAGAGGAGCTATCAGTAACAGAAGGAGTAACTTTTTCATAAAATAGTTATATTCATTGCAAGATACAAACAAGATACAAAACTGTTTTATGTAACAAACAAAATCAAGTATTTAACCCATCTGTTGATTGTTTCAACATAGATAGATATACAGTACAATTTGATTTAATCCAAATTCACTTGAAAGCAGTTAACAAGCTAATAATCAGAATCAAAAAGGAAAAGAATATTACCTAAATAAGAATAAGTAATTTGCTCCAATGCTTTATAAATGGTTCTTTTGGAAATTAGAAAAATAACTTACTAACTAAAAAGCCAACAGCAAACCCTAATCCAAACATAATTAAGACTTTACCTGTAAACACCCACTTAAATGTCTTTTCCCAGGAATCGGGTATGAAGTTATTATTTTCATCTTCTTCTATTCCGCTTCTTGTTGCATAAACAGCATAAGCATAAACACCTCCCATGAGTACAGAAGTGAATATTAAAGTATACAAAATTTCAGTCATGACATTGTAGTTTTTACCTAATGTACTAATTTTAAGATAATTAAGCGCACTTTGGGTTGAAATAAGATAAAATATTTCTGCACTAAATCGTACTTAAACATATTCATTAATAAGTGATTGGTTGTTTGTGTAGTTTTTTTTTAAAATTTAAAAACAGCTAGCAACAATTTTTATTTTCCTAAATAGGAGGGCAGGAAATTACTCCTTAAGATCAGTAAAAACAGTAGTCGCCTGTGTTTGGCTTAAGTATTTTTTTTATAATTGCTACACTCATAAAAAAAACTGACAAGCATTTGTTGGTATTTGCTCTGTTTTTTTAAAACTACATTCTGGAAAAGTAATTTCTGATCTTAATTCAATAGCCACAAATATTTTTTTATCATATTCGACATCCAACTTAAGGTATAGTGTATTATAATAAAAAAGAAAAGGAAACAAATAACACCTGTAATAGACGTCCTTCTCATTACTGATTCCCATATAATTATCTCTTAGATGAAGTAGTTGATTTTATAACAGTAAACAAAAAAAATTACACTTTTAAGTAACTTCAAGGAACAAAAGCTGATTTAGACAAGCAAGTTGCATTGGCACATCCAGATCTTGAATGGCAAGCTGCACTCCATGGAGCTGTACTCCTTAATAAAGAGGCATTTGGATCTTATCTTAAGCCATGGCATGATCTTATGGATGATGTTGTGTTTACACCTATTAATTGGTTGCCTAGAGTTTCTGCCGCCACGGGTTTGCCTGATGAAAGTGTAAGAACTTATGGAAAAAGTCCCGGAAATCGTACTGAAACTAGCAAATCATGGGAACTTATTTCATATCATACTTTCGACTTTCAAGACGGACTTGTCATTGCAGGGGTTACTATTTTGATGCCGATGGTTTAATTGATTCTTTACAAGTTGAAGATGCGGATGACCAAGGCCATGGTGAAGATCATGAATAAGCTTAAATGCATAATAATTCATTATACTATGATAAAAAACCATATTGATTTTTTCTTTAGAAAGAAATTCCGAATCCAAAATTACCAATCAATACCCCCTTGTCGTTTACTCCAGGAATAGAAGGGAATTCTTCGGTTTCGGTTCCATTAGATTCTTGAGTAACTCCGTTACTGTCTTCATAGCTAAACCTTCCGTTAACAGTTATCTCTTTAGGGATTGTTCCAATTCCATAACCAACTTCAAGACGAAAGTATACACGGCCTCCTGTTTTTATTCCCAGTTTAAGGTTGGTGGTGTTAATTTTTGTATTAATCCTCCCAGTTCCTCTTCCTCGATTACCATTTTCCTCAAACTTTATGTTTTTGAAAACAATGTCTGTATTAAGGGTTCCAAAACCAACACCAACATAAAAACCTTGTCCATTATCTCCAAAATAAAAATTTGAACCAAACTCAATATATTTTAGGTCTAAATCAGTTTCGTCTGTGTTTACAGGAAATGAGCTAAAGTCAATGTAGGGAGCAATTCTATTTCTAAGAATGGGCGTGATTGCTTCTGCAGAAAAACCAGCAATGATTGGAATCCCTAATTTAATTCCTAAAGAGACTCTCTTGATTTTATAAACTTCTAGTGAATCTATTTCCTGAAAAGAAGTAGCGGTAATCTCATTCGAAACCTCTTCTTCTAGCTCTTGACCATAGGAAACAAAGCACAGTAAGGTAAATGAAATTATAAGTATATTTTTCATGTATACCAGGTTGTTTTTATTAAGAAAATCTAATAGTTTATTCTTCAATTAATTTAATACGTTCTTCGCGATTAGTCAATTCCCAGGCAGTAGCAAAAATCAATCTAGCTCTTGTTTCCATGAGGTCAAATTCAATTTTATCAACCGTATCGGTAGGTCTATGGTAATCTGCATGTGTTCCGTTGAAGTAGAAAATAACCGGAATATTGTTCTTAGCAAAGTTGTAGTGATCACTTCTAAAGTAGAATCTATTTTTATCATCGTGGGCATTGAAAGTATAATCTAAATCAATGTTCACGGTAGCTTTATTTACTTCTTCAGATAGCTCATGTAATTCAGTACTCAAACGATCAGAGCCGATTAGGTAAATGTAATTCGGGTTATCATTTACACGCTTAGGGTCTGTACGTCCAACCATATCAATATTTAAATTAGCGATGGTGTTAGCTAAAGGGTAGAGTGGGTTGTCCGTGTAGTATTTAGAGCCAAGTAAGCCTTTTTCTTCTCCTGTTACATGTAAAAATATAACAGATCTTTTAGGGCCATTACCCGCTTCTACAGCTTTTTGGAAAGCTTCTGCAATCTCTAACAGACTTACGGTTCCAGAACCATCATCATCAGCTCCATTATTTATTAAGCCTTTACGAATTCCAATGTGGTCTAGGTGAGACGAAAGAACAAGATACTCATCTGGTTTTTCAGAACCCTCTATGATTGCAATTACGTTTTCTGTTTTAACTTCTTTGTCTCTAATATTTAGGGTCATCTTTTGAAAGTAATCCTCACTTCCTGCTCCGGCTTTTATTCCGCGAGTTTTATAAAATTCTTTTAAAAATGTAACGGCTCTTTTCTGTCCTAATGTTCCAGTTTCTCTTCCCTGAAAAAAATCAGAAGCATATACATATAATAATTGGCGTAAATCTTCTGATTGAATGGTCTCAGCGAAAGGGTCAGAAGCATTTGTTTGAGCAAAACTTAGTGTTGCACAAAAAAGGAAGGTAAATAAATAAAGTATTTTCATAATATTCAATTGGTTATTGGTTTTAAAATTAAAGAAGCGATTCCATTCCACAAGGCAATTCTATGGCGGAGGGCAGTTTTTGAAGCTTCAAGCACTTCTTCCCATTTAACAGGATCTTTACCGCACAATTCTTCAATCATCTTCAAAGCCATTGGGCCATGTTCGCCAGCATCAACTTCAATATGACGCTCAAGATAATAAATCAAGTGACTTAAATCTAAATTTGATTCATTATTAATGGTTTTAACCATTTCAATAAACATGTCTGGTATTAAATTTTCACGTCCAAAAGTAAAAACTGCAGCAACTACATGTGTTTTATTAGATTCAATTACTCTAAAAGTGAAAAGGAGGAAGTTTTTTAAAAACAGGGGTAAATCAACCGAATTAATATGGCTTTCAATTGAGTCAGACTTTTCAATTCCGTTTAAAAATTCCTTTATAGGATTCATCTCAGCACCCACTTGATCCATCGCTTGAAGGTACATTTCGAAATGGCTCATAGCCACACCATCTTTATTGATGTCGGTTTCTTCGCCCCAAACAATCTCATTGATTAGTCTACCCGCAAAAGGCATCTTGTTTGGAATCCACGGTAGTGTTGTGGTTGTTAAATCTAATTGGAGTTTTTTCACTAAAGACATAAAATCCCAAACAGCGAATATATGATGCTCCATAAAGACTTTTATGTCTTTTTTACTTTTCATCATTTTGTACAAAGGGTGCTCAATTAGCTGTAACTTTAGAGTCTCAATTTCATTTTCAATTCTGTCGATCATATTGCTCTTTTATTTTTTTTGTAAATATACTTGGAATCCTGTTATTTGAAAAAAATATCGAACTTTGAATTTATTTTTATATGGAAACACTTTATTCATTTGTCCTTGTCTCAATTGCTTTGACGCTTTCTCCTGGACCAGATATTCTTTTGGTGCTTAGTGAGAGTGTTTTAAAAGGGGTAAAGTCGGGTTTGTTACTAGCTGCTGGTTTAGTTTGTGGTTTGCCTTTTCATACCCTGGTTTTAGTATTTGGCTGGGGCCAGTTTATTGAAGTGTATCCCAACTTAATTTATGTGGTTAAAATCGCAGGAGCACTTTATTTTGCTTTTTTAGCTGTTCAAACATTCCGTAATTTATCTATTGAAAATTCACCAGAAGTTTTAAAAGAACAAAATTCGCTTAGAATTTTCAAAAAAGGTTTTATGATGAACCTACTTAATCCAAAAGTGACCTTGTTCTTTTGGCTGTTTTTCCCTGGGTTCTTATTTCATGATACATTTTCAGATGCATACCAGTATGCTGTTTTAGGAACTATTTTTATACTCCAAGCCTTAGTTATATTTTCAATTGTATCCCTAACATCTGCATTCATTGCATCTTCCTTATTAAAAAAACCAACGGTTAGGTATTGGATGAATTTTATTCAAGGAATTATTTTGATATGCATCGCTTTGTATCTTCTGTTTTAGACAAAAGTGTATCTTTAAAGCATGAAAACGCCCATTCTTATTGAATGCTCTAGAGATGCTATGCAAGGCATTAAGAATTGGATTCCAACGGAAGCAAAAATCAAGTACATTCAGTCTTTGCTCTCTGTAGGTTTTGATGTGTTGGATGTTGGAAGCTTTGTTTCACCAAAAGCAATTCCTCAAATGAAGGATACAACAGCTGTTCTCGAAAACATTGACTTTTCTGAAAGTAAGTCAGAACTTTTGGTTATTGTTGCAAACCTGCGTGGTGCACTTGAGGCTGTCAAGTATGATGCTATTACTTATATCGGCTTTCCTCTTTCTGTATCTGAAAATTTTCAAATGAGAAACACCCATAAAACCCAAGAAGAAGCTCTCTTTTTATTAGATCAGTTGATAGAAGTTTGCAATAATTCAGGCAAAAAATTGGTTGTTTACTTATCCATGGGATTTGGTAATCCCTATGGAGATCCTTGGTCGATCAAAATTGTCACGAATTGGATAGATCTTTTGGTTCAAAAAGGGATTCAAATTATCTCACTTTCCGATACGGTGGGTTCAGCTAAAACTAATGATATTTCCAAGATATTTAAAGCAGCTATTAATCAGTATTCTGAGATAGAAATAGGAGCTCATTTCCATACCCAACCTGAGAAGGCTTTTAGTAAGATTAAGGCAGCTCATGAAGCGGGATGTAATCGCTTTGATGGAGCAATTAAAGGTTTTGGTGGATGCCCTATGGCCACTGATAATTTAACAGGTAATATGCCATCCGAAAAATTAATATCGTATTTCAATCAGCAAAAAATCCCACTCAACATCGACCCTATTAAGTTTGAATATGCATATAATCAATCATTTAATATTTTCATTTAAATTAATTCTAAATAAAATTGTTTTCTTTTAAGAACTAAAATATATTTGCACTAATGATTCGTTTTTTAACTTTTTTCAGTCTTTCAATAGCTCTTTTATGAGCTCTCTGTTCTTGCCCAAGAATGATCTTTTTTCCAAAAATATTGAGAAGCAAGTTCAGAAATAAATCAGAAAAACCTTTGATGATGAAATCTTTAATCTGGAAGAAAATACGTTCAAAATTCCAAACAACAGTTTCCTCCAGTCCAGTACATTTTTAGAGATAAGAACACAAGAAACGCTTCAAGGGTATGCTTCTTTTGGAACTGCGCCTAGTAAGACAGATAGTTTTGAGTATTTAGTGCTATTGAATAAAGACCTCATTATAGTTAAAGCGAAGGTGTTAATTTATCGTGAAGATTATGGTGGTAGAAAAGGAAGCAAGCGCTGGTTGTCTCAATTTATATCCAAAGATAGATTTTCGATTTTAGGCTATGGAAAAGAAATTATTCCAATATAGGGTGCTACAATTTCTGAAAATCAATGACCTCATCCATCAATCACTTACTTCAGTCCTTACATGGATTTGAAATAGAAACCAACCCTTAATGTTAGTTACAAATTACATCGAGCACCTTCTTAAACCAATTAAGCTATTTCTGTTTTCTTTTTTTGATTACGCTATCTGTAGTTTATTTTACAGGCCTCAACTTTGTAAGACAAACCGATAGTGTAACTCCAACAGGAGTAATTGAAAACTATAATGGGAACGAAGTGAATTGTGCTTCTGAGACCATGAAATTTAAAAAAGGGAAACGTGAGATGCTAACGATCATACGTACCCATATTTTATCTCTTTCATTTATCTTTTTTATGCTGGGTATTTTGGTTTGGGGAACAGATCAATCAACTAATCTAAAATTATTTTTAACTATCGAACCATTTATGTCGGTATTACTGACTTTTGGAAGTATATATATGCTTTGGCTTGGATATTTTCTCTGGAATCATAATGATATTGAGCTATTTAGTGGATGTTTATATAGTTTCAAAAGACCTTTTTAAATAAAACTCTCATATTTTAGTCGTTAAACGCTTATAATTCCATAATTTTGCTTGCAACTAATTTCTAAATAGTTGCTATGATTCAAGACAACACAAAATTTGTTGAACAAGGCCTAACATACGATGATGTACTTTTGGTACCTGCCTATTCTGATGTTTTGCCCCGTGATGTAAAAATCAACTCCTATTTTTCAAAAAACATTCCGTTAAATATCCCTATTGTATCCGCAGCAATGGATACCGTAACGGAAAGTCAAATGGCAATTGCCATGGCTCGTGAGGGTGGGATTGGAGTTTTACACAAGAACATGACCATTGAAGAGCAGGCTGCTAAAGTCAGGATTGTGAAACGATCTGAATCAGGAATGATTTTAGACCCTGTAGTTCTTCCGCTAACAGCCATTGTTGCCGATGCAAACCGCAATATGCAACAATATAAAATTGGAGGTATTCCAATTGTGAATGAACAAGGTAAGCTAAGTGGTATTGTTACTAATAGAGATTTGCGTTTTGAGAAAAACGACCAACGACCTATTACAGAAGTAATGACTTCTAAAAATCTCATCACGGTAAAAGAAGGAACTTCTCTTTCAGATGCAGAAGAAATATTACAAAAACACAAAATCGAAAAACTACCTGTAATTGATAAAAATCAAAACTTGGTAGGGTTAATTACTTTTCGAGATATCACTAAGCATACGACTAAACCTATTGCTAATAAGGATACCTTCGGAAGACTGCGTGTAGCGGCAGCAGTTGGCGTTACAGCTGATGCTGTTGGTCGTACAACAGCCTTATTTAATGCTGGGGTTGATGCCATTGTTATTGACACTGCACACGGACATACCAAAGGTGTTGCGTCTGTTTTAAAAGAAGTAAAAGCTAGTTTCCCTGATCTTGATGTTGTTGTTGGAAATATAGCAACAGGAGCTGCAGCTAAGTATCTAGTAGATCTAGGAGCCGATGCTGTTAAAGTTGGAATTGGACCAGGTTCAATATGTACTACTCGAATCATAGCAGGTGTTGGTTATCCTCAATTATCAGCTGTGCTTCAAGTCGCCGAAGCTATCAAGGGAAGTGGAATCCCGATTATTGCTGATGGTGGAATACGGTACACCGGAGATATACCTAAAGCTATAGCCGCTGGGGCATCCTCCGTAATGCTCGGAAGTCTATTAGCTGGAACCAAAGAATCACCTGGTGAAACTATTATATTTGAAGGAAGAAAGTTTAAATCTTATAGAGGAATGGGTTCAGTTGAAGCCATGAATAAAGGAAGTAAAGATCGCTACTTTCAGGATATTGAAGACGACATTAAAAAATTAGTGCCTGAAGGAATTGTTGGACGTGTCCCTTATAAAGGGGAATTGGTCGAGAGTATTCATCAATTTATAGGTGGGCTGAAAGCAGGAATGGGGTATTGTGGGGCTTCGGATATTGAAGTTCTCAAGGAAAAAGGAAAGTTTGTGCAATTAACTGCCTCAGGAATTAGAGAAAGTCATCCTCATAACGTTCAGATAACCAAAGAAGCACCAAACTACAGCCCATAATTTTTTAAAACGGCTACCCTATATCAATAATGTAAAGTGTGTTTGTTTGAAAAGGGTAAAACTAATTTGCAATTAGCTTGTATGTTTTGACAGTCGTTTCAGTTTCTATACGAACGATATACATGCTTCCAGAATCCAAAGAAATGTATTTTTTGAAATTCTCAAGTGATTCTGAATTGAATCTTGATATTTCGTTGCCGATGATACTATATATTTGAATAGATCCTACGCCTGTTAAACCATCTATTTGAATTTCACCATTGCTATAAAATAATTTTACAATATCTTGATTCAAATGAACACGGTCTGCAGAAAATAAAAGGGGTGGATTTGTATACGCTTTTGAGTAAGCGAGGAATAAGAATAGTAAAAAAAAATAAGTACTTTGTTTCATTCCTTTTAATCTACATGCAAGTTAGACAGATAGTTGTTAATAAAAAAATATTTATAAACAATTAATGTATTGATTTTAAGTATATTAACAAAGTTATTAAGAATTTATAATAAAAAAGACGTCGATTTGTACAATAAAAGTCTTTTTTTTCGTTAAAATTAAAACCATTATATGCAAAAATCATTCCGAGTTAGTACAATTAGACTTCTTAAGCTGTTTCGGACTGGCAATTACTATTTATTGTTTCTGATACTTCTTTTTGCAAGCTGTGACCAGTTGTATAATGTAGCGAATGATCCAGTAATTGCGCGAGCAGGAAATTCATACTTATATCAGTCAGAACTAAGTGACAATATTACAACATTTTCCTCTCAGAACGATAGTATTTTACAAGCAGAAAATTATATTGATGGATGGGCAAGGAAGCAGTTGCTTTTTGATCAAGCAATAATTAATTTAGATATAGAAAAACAGCAAGGATTAGATGAATTGGTAAATTCTTATCGCTCTGATCTTTGGAGTCGAACATACAAGGAGTCTATAGTTAAATCGAGTATAGACACTTTAATAAGCAAAGAAGAAATTCAAGCCTATTATTTCAAAAACCAAAACAATTTTAGATTGAATGATGTTTTGATTAGCTTCAGATATATTGCTTTACCTGAGGAGAACATTGACATACTGGAGATAAAAGAAAAACTGATTCGTTTTCAAGAAGAGGATATTAGGTTTTTAGACTCGCTTTCTTTTCAATTCAATTCATTTGAATTAAGAGATTCTTTATGGCTTTCAAAAAGAGAAGTGATTCGATCCCTTTCTATTATTGATGAAAAAAACTTTGACGAGTACTTAAAAAAATCACAATTTTTTCTTGTAGAGGATGCTTTCGAGGTATATTTGCTTTTTGTTAATGATTATATGCAACGAAATGAGAAAGCTCCTTTAGTCTCAATAGAAAATACAATTCGTAAAATTGTTTTTAACAAAAGGAAACTTGATTTTATAAGACAATTTGATAAAGAAATATTACAAGATGCAATACGTACAAAGAAATTTCAACTTTACCGTTAAAAACACCTTACTCCTTTTAACTGCTTTTGTTATTAGTTTTGAAGGTTTCGCTCAAGGGCCACTTGGATCGGATAGCACTTCAAAGCGAGTTAAAATTGATGGTGTTTCAGCTGTTGTAGGAGATTATGTTATCCTGGATTCAGATATTGATAAGACCTTAGTTGACATGAGGTCACAAGGAATCCCTACAGATGGTATTGAACGCTGTCAATTGTTAGGTAAGTTAATGGAAGATAAGCTTTATGCGCATCACGCCGTACAGGACAGTCTTGTAATTAGCGATTCAGAGGTTTATAGTTACGTAGATCAGAGTATCGAATATTTTACGGAAGAATTGGGGAGCATGGAAAAAGTTCTTGAATTTTATAATAAACCCGATGAGCTTTCTTTTAGAGAACAACTTTTTGAAATCAATAAGCTTCAAAAACTAGCTTCTTTAATGCAGTCCGAAATTGTTTCTAAAATAGAAATTACTCCAGAAGAGGTTAGGAATTTTTTTGATGCGATTTCTGTTGATGAGCTTCCTGTTTTTAGTACCGAAATAGAATTGGCTCAAATTGTTGTTGAACCTAAGATTAAAGATGAAGAGACTCAACGAGTGATAGATCGACTAAAAGATTTTAAAAATGATGTAGAAGAAAAAGGTCTAAGCTTTGCATCCAAAGCTATTCTTTATTCTCAAGATCCTGGATCTCGTTCTACCGGAGGCAAGTATACCCTGCACAGAAAACGCCCAAGAATGGTAAAAGAGTTCAGAGATGCAGCCTTTAGACTAGAAGAAGGTCAGATATCCAAGCCGTTTAAGTCAGATTTTGGATGGCATATTCTGACGGTAGATAAAATTAGAGGTCAACAAGTAGATGTAAGACACATATTATTGACTCCTAAAGTTGCACCAGATCAACTAGAAGAATCAAGAGTAGTTTTAGATTCTCTTCGAAAGCACATTCTTAACGAAGAAATAACCTTTGAAGTTGCGGCCTTCAACTTTTCAAGTGAGAAAGAAACTAAAAATAGCGGTGGAACTCTAATTAACCCTGTTACGGGGGATACGCGATTTGAACTTACTAAAATGGACCCTAAGCTCTACAATCAAGTAAGTAATTTAGAAGAAGGAGAAATTTCTCTCCCTTTATTAGATGAAGATCGTTCTGGATTAAAAAAATACAAGATCATTAAGATAAACAATCGTTTTGAGGAGCATATAGCAGACTATTCTAAAGATTTTATTAGGATCAAAGAACTCGCTCTAAAAGACAAGCAATTGCGTGCTATTGAAAAATGGACTAAAGAAAAAATTGCAGATACTTATGTCAGTATTAGTAAAGATTACAAGTATTGTGACTTTACCAATAATTGGTCTAAGAATTAATATTCCTATTTAAAATACTTTAAAGGAATCCAAAGCATACCAAAACATTCTCCATCTTCTTTATGGATGTTTTTATGATGTATTTTATGCGCTCTCCTTAATCCTTTTGCATATTTCGAATTTGTTTTCTTGAATATTTTGAAGCGCTGATGTATGAAAATATCATGCACAACAAAATAACTCATTCCGTAAGTAAAAATTCCGAGCGCCATTGGTAAGCCAGCCCAAAATCCAAATTCTCCCCATAATATTACAAGAGTCATACTGACAACTGCATAAAATATAAAAAATAAATCGTTACGTTCAAACCAGGAGCCGTGATCTTTTTTGTGGTGATCTTTGTGTAAATGCCATAGAAAACCATGCATGATGTATTTATGAGAAAACCAAGCTATGAATTCCATGAAAATAAAAGTAGAAATATAAATTAAGATCCAAAAAAAAGTAGTCATTTATAAAGTATTAAAACGGTAATTGACATAAGACCGAGCCAGAACAGTAAATTTCTCATAGTTGGGAACACGTACGCGTGTTTCTTTAATGTCACTCGAAGGTATTTTCTTTAGCTTTAGGAGTAACTTGTAGTAGTATTTATAAGCTGTATAAACTCCAAACCGAGCTTCCTTAGGCAGTCCTAAAATACCTTTTAATCCTGATTTAAAATCCATTTCAATTTCATGAATAATGATTGCTTTGGATTTCTCATCAAAATTTTTCATGTTCGTGCCTGGAAAATATGAGCGTTCCAATCCTTCTTGATCTGCTTTTAAATCTCTCAAGAAGTTTACCTTTTGAAATCCTGAGCCTAGAGCCATTGCAGAGTCCTTGAGGTTGTTGTAGAGGGCTATATCCCCATTGACAAATACTTTTAGACACATCAGACCCACTACATCTGCTGAACCATAAATATATTCTTTGTAGTCTTCTTGTGAGAGGTACTTCTTTTTGTGTAAATCCCACCGCATACTTTTGAGGAAAGCCTTGATATGCTCTAAATCTAGATTATACTTATGGAAGGTGTGTTGAAATGAGTTTAAAATCGGGTTGAGACTTATTTTATGATCTAAAGCGTGATATAAATCACTTTCAAAACGATTCAATAAATCTTCTTTATTGTAGGAATGAAAACTATCCACAATTTCGTCTGCAAAACGAACAAAACCATAAATATTGTAGATGTCTTTTCTTATGGATACATTCAACATTTTGGTAGCTAACGAAAATGAGGTGCTGTATGATTTAGTAACCAGTTTACTGCATTCCTCAGAAATATTGTCAAATATAATTTTCATTTATTTCGAGTTCAATTATTAAACAAATTTATATAAAAAATCATACAATCAAACTTGGTTCTAAAAATTCAGTTTTAAATTCATCAAGTTTTTTTAATAAATATATCTTTTCAGGCAATGTGTTCAAGGTTACATCTTTAATCCTATTGCCGAATACGGATAAAGTATACTTGTCGCTTATTAAAACTTGCTCATTAAAATCCTTTAAAAAAGCATTTATTTTAGAAGGTCCAGGTTCTACAGTGCAAAAGGTTACAAAATGGAGTTTAGAAGCAAAGTTGAAAAAGGTTGTTAAGCTATTGGTTGGCAATGATTGACCTAGAAAAATAGTTTTATACCCTTTTGATAAAATCAGGTAGTTTAAAAATAACAAACTCAATTCATGAATTTCATTTTCAGGTAAAAACAAAACAAAGCAAGGCTCATTTTTGGGATGTTTGATTTTGGACTGAATAAGATCCGTCAGAACGTGTATTTTTTGTTTTATAAGGTTGGTTATGAAATGTTCGTGGGAAGGTCTTATTGCTCCTGTTTGCCACAAAATACC
>Ga0209091_10000277_pt1 | contig 50616 bp, 48 predicted proteins | sample ArcticOcean_MG_C_6_FD_187438 | JGI IMG/M metagenome (GOLD analysis project Ga0209091, IMG submission 187438) | Marine microbial communities from western Arctic Ocean - ArcticOcean_MG_CB8_128 (SPAdes) (version 2) | ecosystem: Environmental > Aquatic > Marine > Oceanic | place: Arctic Ocean...
AGAGATGCATGGGCACCGCAAGGTAAGTCACATGTTGGATCTATTGAAATCTGATAGCTAATTCTTTCTAACTAGACCATTGAACGAAGGAAATAAAACTCCAAGATGTGAACGCCATGGGTGCCAGGTAAATGGCTGGTAATATAACTTTAATGTAAGCAGTAGCTTTTTTTTCTAATTTTTTCATTTCTAAAATCTAATATATTTAATGTACATACATAGTATCATTTATATCTATGTATAGATATAAATATTATGAATATATTATAAATCCCTTGTTAAATAGACCTTTTTAGAGATCCAATTCTCAATTTTCTTTTGTTTTAATCAATTTGTAGATTTGTTATAGCAAAGCCGTCCTCTCATCTCACTGAATAAATAAAAATATTTTTGATTAATTTAAACAAAGTTAATTTCTATATAAGAATCTTAAAATTCTGAATGTATAATAAGCCAAAACCTCAATGTCTAGAGAATATAACGCAGAATCCATAGAAGTCTTATCAGGGCTTGATCCGGTACGTAAACGTCCGGGGATGTACACTGAAACCTCTAGGCCCAATCACTTGGCCTTAGAAGTTATTGATAACAGTATTGATGAAGCACTGGCAGGCCACGCTTCAAGAATTGATGTAGAACATTTCAAGGATGGATCAATTAGCGTTTCAGATGATGGGAGGGGCATGCCAATTGATATCCACCCTGAAGAGGGCGTTCCAGGAGTTGAGCTTATACTCACAAGATTACATGCAGGGGCTAAGTTTTCTAATGAAGATTACAAATTTTCAGGAGGTTTGCATGGAGTTGGTGTTTCGGTGGTAAATGCGCTATCTAAAACTCTATCAGCTGAGATCAAGAGAGGGGGTTCAAAATACTTAATAGGATTTGAAAATGGAGAAAAGACTTCAGACCTAGAAGAGATTGATTCTGTGGGGAAGAAGAATACGGGTACAAAAATATCATTCTCTCCTGACCCTCAGTATTTTGACTCAGCCAAAGTATCAATAAGTCAGCTTACATCTGCTCTGAAAGCTAAAGCAGTTTTGTGCCCCGGTCTCACTATTTCTTTCAAAGATCATGCAACGGGAGCATCGGAAACATGGTGTTTTATGGATGGCTTAGCAGCCTACTTAGTTGCTAACAATGCTGGAGCAGAATTAATTCCTTTGGAGCCATTTGAAGGCGATCAGATGACCGAAGAGGGCGGTCTAACTTGGGCATTGCAATGGGTTCAAGGTATTTCAGATCCTATTTCTGAAAGTTATGTAAATTTAATACCTACAACTCAAGGTGGAACACACGTAAATGGCTTTAGGTCGGGTCTTACAGATGCTCTAAAAGAGTTTTGTGAATTTAGAAATCTCATTCCAAGAGGAGTCAAATTAACCGCAGATGACATTTGGTTAAACTGCAGTTCTATCTTATCAGCCAAAGTTGTAGACCCTCAATTTACAGGCCAGACAAAAGAGAGATTGTCGTCAAAAGATTTTAGTGGCGTAGTTTCTGCCATTATTAAAGATGCCTTCAGTCTCTGGTTGAATCAGCACACAGCAGAGGGAGAAGAGATCGCTCTGATTTGTATTGAAAATGCACAGTTAAGACAAAAAAGTAATAAGAAAGTAATTAGAAAAAAAGCCACTGCAGGACCGGCTCTGCCAGGTAAGTTAACTGATTGCACAACTGATGACGCTGAGAGAGGAGAATTATTTCTGGTAGAAGGAGATTCGGCGGGTGGATCTGCTAAACAGGCCAGAAATAGGATCTTTCAGGCTATTTTACCTTTAGGCGGGAAGATCTTAAATACCTGGGAAGTTGATGTGGGTGATATTTTGGCTTCTCAAGAAGTAAATAATATTGCAGTAGCTCTGGGCGTGGAACCCGGTAGTAATAATTTAGAAGGTTTAAGGTATGGAAAAGTTTGCATCCTGGCGGATGCTGATCCAGACGGTTTGCACATAGCAACCTTGCTGTGTGCTTTATTTCTCCGACATTTTCGTCCTTTGGTCGAGTCAGGGAGAATATATGTTTCGATGCCTCCTCTTTTTAGAGTGGATCAAGGCAAAGAGGTGCATTACGCATTGGATGAAGCAGAAAAAGATAAGTTGGTAGAGCGTCTTCAATCTTCTAATAAGAAATCAAAAATTGAAATACAAAGATTTAAAGGTCTTGGAGAGATGAATGCCTCTCAATTAAGAGAAACAACTATGCTTCCAGGTGCAAGACGGTTGGTGCAACTGACAATCAAAAACGGAGATAAATCTATGCAAGTCATGGACATGTTGCTTTCTAAGAAAGGAGCACCTGACAGGAAAGAGTGGCTGGAAGATAAAGGAAATTTAGCTGATGTCTGAAAAAACAGAACAACAACCTTTAAGTCAATTCACAGAAAAAGCATATCTGGATTATTCCATGTATGTGATTTTAGACAGGGCTCTACCTCACATAGGAGATGGATTAAAGCCCGTGCAAAGAAGAATAATTTATGCAATGTCTGAGCTAGGCTTAAGTTCTTCTGCAAAATTTAAGAAAAGTGCAAGGACAGTCGGTGACGTGATTGGAAAGTTTCATCCTCACGGAGACACTGCTGCTTATGAAGCTATGGTTCTTCTTTCACAGTCTTTTACAACGCGATACCCTCTGATTGAAGGTCAAGGTAATTGGGGCTCCGTTGACGACCCTAAGTCGTTTGCTGCGATGCGTTATACGGAATGTAGGCTTTCAGCTTATGCAAAAAATTTACTTCAAGAACTAGGACAAGGGACTGTAGATTGGGGCAGCAACTTTGATGGGACTCTCTTAGAGCCTTTACTTCTTCCCGCTAGACTGCCAAACCTTTTACTAAATGGCGCATCGGGCATTGCAGTGGGAATGGCTACTGATATTCCCTCTCACAATTTAAAAGAAGTGGTAACAGCATGCATTAAGCTTTTAGATGAACCAAAAACCACTTTAGAAGACCTGTATAAAATTATACCTGGTCCTGATTATCCTACTGAAGCAGAAATAATAACTCCTGTTGAGGATCTTAAGAATATTTATCAAACCGGAAAGGGCTCGATCAGAATGAGAGCGACCTACACAGTAGAAGATGGTGAAATTATTATATTGGCGCTGCCTCATCAAACTCCAAGTTCAAAAATTCTGGAGCAGGTGGCCGCTCAAATGGATGCCAAGAAGCTCCCTATGATCGTGGACTTAAGGGATGAAAGTGATGAAGAAAATCCAACTCGATTGGTGTTGGTTCCTAAATCAAATCGTATTGATAAAGATGCAGTGATGAACCATTTATTTGCAACAACTGATTTGCAAAAAAATTACAGAGTCAACATGAACATTATTGGTTTGAATGGCAAGCCTCAAGTTCGAGACATAAAATCTGTTTTAAAGGAATGGTTAAACTTTAGAACTGAAACAGTAAAGAGACGTCTGCAATATCGCTTGGATTGGGTTTTAGATCGACTCCATATATTGGAAGGCCTCATGGCGATTTATTTAAATATTGATGAAGTTATTCATATTATTAGGAATGAAGATGAGCCCAAAAAGGTCCTTCAAAAGAAATTTAAGCTAAGCACAATTCAAGTTGAAGCCATATTGGAAATACGTCTTCGTCAACTTGCAAAATTGGAAGAAATAAAAATTCAAGAAGAACAAGGTAAATTAGACTCTGAAAGAAAAGATTTAGAGACAACATTGAGCTCTAAAGCAAGACTCAAAACTCTAATAAAAAATGAATTGAAAGCTGATATTGATATCTATGGAGATGATCGTAAGAGCCCTATAGTTTCTAGAGATGATGCGAGTGCATTTGATGAAACAGAGCTGATTTCCTCTGATCCAGTAACAGTAATATTGTCTAAGCGCGGGTGGGTGAGGGCTGCTAAAGGTCATGATGTTGAAGCAGAAAAACTTAATTACAGAGAAGGTGACGAGTTCTTTGCTTCAGCAAAAGGAAGAAATAATCAGAATGCCGTCTTTCTTGATTCAAAAGGAAAGGCCTATACATTGCCATGTCATTCGCTGCCTTCAGCCAGAGGTCAGGGTGAGCCACTAACGGGTAAATTAAATGCCGAATCAGGAGAGACGTTTGCAGGTGTAGTCTCAGGTTCTCTAGATTCTAAAGTAGTTTTAGCTACCAATGCAGGTTACGGTTTTGTAGCAAGATTGGGCGACTTGCAAACTAAGAACAAGTCAGGAAAAGCAGCGCTAAGAGTTCCAGAAGGAGCAAAAGTTCTGCCTCCTCAACTCATTGCCTCTGTCGATGCCAAGATAGCTGCAATTACCAATATAGGTAAACTTTTAGTTTTTCCAATCTCAGAACTGCCTGAATTATCTAGAGGAAAGGGCAATAAGATTATAGGGATACCAAAAGCAAAGTTTGAATCAGGTGAGGAGTTTCTGAAATTTATAGCAGTGATTGAAGAAGGATCTAGTATTAAGTTAATAAACGGTAAAACTCATTATTCTCCTAAAACGAAAGACTTAGAGAATTTCTTAAGCTCAAGAGGAAAAAGAGGCCTTTCACTTCCTCCTGGGTATAGGAATTTAGATGAAATAGAAGTAACTTCAAAGAATGTTATTGAAGATTCAGAAGAATAAAAATTCTTAATCAGACGTGAAGAATAAGCTCTTTCTATATGGTCAAAAAGAATTTAATGCTGCTAGGCAGTTAAAAATATTACCTGAAGATCATCCTTCCAATAATCTTCATGGTCACACTTTTAAAGGTGGAGTAAGGCTTGAATTAGAAGATGGCTCAAGCTTGTCACTGGCTGATATAAAAGAAGATTTATCTAACGTTATTAATCCAATGGACTTCAGTTTTTTAAATGAACGGATTCAGAATCCTTCAGATCTTAATTTAGCTAATGAATTGTTTCAAACATATGGAACTGCGAACTTAATCAGCTCTCATATTTCAAGTAGCTCGTCCCAAGGAGCAAGCTGCGAAGGCCCAAAGAACTCTTATGTTTGGAAAAAATTCTCTTTCCAAGCATCACATAAATTACCTAATGTTCCAAAAGGACATAAGTGTGGGAACATGCACGGTCATACCTTCGAAGTAATTCTTTATGCAGAATCATCTGATGGAAGTCATAAAAATTTACTAGATTTGAATCTGTTAAGTAATTCACTCTACTTAGAGTTAAATAAAAAATGTTTGAACAATATAGTTGGGCTTGAAAACCCCACGAGTGAATTAATTGCTTCGTGGGTTTATTCAAAAATTAAAGCATCACATAATTTTATTTCTAAAGTAGAAGTAATGGAAACAGATCATGCTGGCTGCTCTTTCGATGGAAAAAATTATAGGATCTGGAGAGATCAAAAATTAGAGTCAGCAATTTCTTACGAATCTGATGGAGAAATCTACGGCTTTGGTTACACATCCAGGCTATACGTCGAGTCACCTTTGGATAAGGTTTTAGGCTGGTTGATGGACTTCGGTGATGTTAAAGAAATTTTTAAACCCATTTTTCTACAAATGGATCATCAAAATCTCAATGAACTAGAAAATTTATCCAATCCCTCAATAGTGGATTTGGTAGAATGGATGGGCATTCAATTAATACCAGCTCTTCCTGAGTTGAGTGGTATTGGTCTATACGAATCAGAAGGAAACGGAGCAGAGTTAATCATCAACAAGGAAAGGTAGTGAAAGATAAATTCCCTTACCCAGGAAAACCAGCAGTAGTTACAAAAGAAATGTGCGACATGAACGGTCACATGAACGTTGTTCATTATTATCATATTTTTTCAGAATATACGAATTTATATCACGATATGGGTTTTTCCCATGATTATTTTGTAAAAGGGTTTTCATCATTTACATTAGAAACAAACTTAAGTTACTTAAAAGAAATTAAAGAAGGCGAAGAGTGTTATCCGCATTACAGGATAATAAATGTAAGCCCTAAATTAATTCATTATGGTGGAATTTTATTAACGGAAGAGGGCGCAGTCGCTGCCACCTATGAAACAGTAGAGGTGCATGTTGACATGGCTACAAGAAAGTCCTCAAAGATGCCTGACTGGCTTTTAAGTAAACTAAATACAATGAAAGAAGAGCACGCTCAAGCCGGCGATGTAGGTTTCGAATTGAGGCTAAAAATTAAATAGAAGAGAGTTTATTTATAACTTCCTGATTTATGAGAGGGAGTACTTCTAGAGATTTTAAATTTTCTTCAAGTTGTTCAACCTTTGATGCTCCAAGTATCACAGTTGAAACATTTTCATTTAATAAACACCAAGCTATTGCTAGGTTTGAAAGTTTTACTCCCATTTCTTCTGCAATAGGAGCCAAAGCAGCAACCTTTGTCATTCTTTCTTGACCCCGTTCGGATTCAACCATTGAATTTTTTAGCCATTCGTAACCTTCTAAAGATGCTCTTGAACCTTCCGGTATTCCTTCTAAGTATTTCCCTGTGAGAGCACCAGAAGCAAGAGGTGACCAAGTGGTGGTTCCCATTCCGTATTTTTCAAATATAGGCTTGTATTCAATTTCAAACCTTTTTCTGTCTAACAGATTGTATTGAGGTTGTTCCATGGTGGGTGGACTTAAGTGGTTTTTTTCAGCAAACTCATAGGCCTCGGTTATTTCTTCAGCTGTCCATTCAGACGTTCCCCAATAAAGAATTTTACCTTGAGTAATCAGGTTGTGCATTGCCCATACGGTCTCACCAATTGGAGTGTCAGGGTCTGCTCTATGGCAGAAATATAAATCTAAATAGTCCACTTGCAGTCTTTTAAGCGCTTGATGACAAGCTTCGGTAACATGCTTCTTGCTTAACCCAATTTGCGTAGGACTAGGTTTCTTATTAGAACCAAAAAAGACTTTAGAAGAAACACAATAGCTGTCTCTGGGTCTGTTCAACGCACTTAATGCTTTACCCATAACAATTTCAGATTCGCCCGCCTCATACCCTTCGGCATTATCAAAAAAATTAACCCCTGCATCAAAGCAGGTTCCAAACATTCTTTCTGCTAGACCTGAGTCAACTTGTTTATTAAAAGTAACCCAAGATCCAAATGATAATTCTGAGACTTTGAGTCCTGATTTTCCTAGTTTTCTGTATTTCATAATTAGTAATTCTATTTAAATAGAAAGAGCTTTTTCAAGTCGTTTAATGCCTTCCGATATTTCATCTTCACTTATATTTAATGCGGGTGCAAATCTAAGCGTTGATGGCCCGGCAGAGACGGCTATTAATCCAGACTCATAACATCTATCTAGTAGTTTATTCACTTCTCCGTGATTGCGGAGTTCGCAACCCACCCAAAGCCCGGAAGATCTAATGGCACTAAAAGCCTGGTGTTTTCTCGAAATATTTTCTAGATGGTCGACTAAAAGAGTTTCTTTCTCTTTAACTTTATCCAAAAAAGACGGCTCTGAGATAATATCCAGAACCTTACTAGCTACAGCACAGGCCATGGGATTTCCTCCAAAAGTTGAACCATGGGAACCAACATTCATTGCAGATGCAATTTTGTCTTTGGCTAATGTTGCGCCTATGGGAATTCCTCCACCCAAACCTTTAGCTGAAGTTAAGATATCTGGTTCAATATCAAAAGCCATGTATCCAAATGTATGGCCCATCCTTCCTACGCCACTTTGCACTTCATCCATAATGAGAATAATTCCATTTTGAGTGCACAAATCCCTAATCCCGAGCATAAATTCATGTTCGGCTGCTACCACTCCTGCTTCGCCTTGAACTGGTTCAATGATAATCGCAGCGGTTTTATTGCTTATAAGCTCTTCAACGGAACTTAAATCATTGTAATTTGCATGGAGTATTCCGCCTGGAAGCGGTCCGAAACCTTTTCTGTGGTTATCCGAAGCTCCTAAGGAGATATTCAGCAATGACCTTCCGTGGAAAGAATTATTGAATGCTATTATTTCATTTCTCTCACTTCCGCTCTCGTGATGGTAACGTCTAGCCATTTTTATAGCCGCTTCATTAGCTTCTGATCCAGAGTTGCTAAAATAAACCTTGTCTGCAAATGTTAGATCGATCAACTGCTTAGCTAGATTAATGGCAGGTTCATTGGCAATATAGTTACTTAAATGCCAAAGTTTTTTGGATTGATCGTTTAGTGCTGATATAAGCTCTGGATTTGAGTGACCAAGGCTTGTGACAGCAATGCCTCCACCTAAGTCTATATATTTCTTATTGTTCTTGTCCCATACGCTAGATCCGCTTGCTTCAACAGGTATAAAACTAGCAGGTGCATAATTAGGCAGCATGACCTCATCGTACAAATCTCTAAGTTGTTTATTTTTATCTACATCATTATTCATAAGGTGTAACGTCCTTGAAGGAGAGGTACTATAGTAAACCTTCATCCATGGTCAAAATAGAAAGTAATAAAGAAACCAATACGCATCGTATATTATTAAGACCTAATCAATCAACAAGCTGGAGTTTAAGTTTATTTTTTATAGGCTTTATAGCGATAACCTGTTTAAGCATAGGCATCGCTTTTGCTTTTTTAGGAGCCACCTTAATTCTTCCTTTCGCAGGCTTAGAGGTAATACTTGTAACCGTTTGCGTGTACTTAGTTTTACGCAAAGGTTACAGACAAGAAGTCATTATCATGACTCAAGACAAGTTAAGAATTGAGACAGGCATTGGGAAATCTGAAAAGGTATGGGAGTATTTTAGGATGTGGTCTTATCTTTTAGTAGAAAGACCAACGCACCCTTGGTATCCAGCACACATCGTTGTAACTTCGAAAGGAGAGCGCGTGCCCGTTGGAGATTTTCTAACAGAAGATGAAAAAGAGGAACTTGTGATTCGTTTAGAAAGTATTATTGATTCTTTTAATAAAAATCCAATTACCTCTGATTAAATCTTTTTCCTACCATCGCGGAGGCAATGTTAATTTTTTGTATATCAATGGTTCCTCCAGCAATTCCCCAGCCCCAAACATCTCTATATCTTCTCTCCATGGTGTACTCTTTATTAAAACCATAACCACCCATTAATTGCATTGCTGAGGCAACAACCTCTCTGGAAGTTTCATTTGAAAAGCATTTTCCAACGCTAGACTCAAATATACTTGGAAAACCTTCTTCTGCATTATGTGCTGCTCTATGAATTAGCAATCTTGCTGCCTCTACTTTCATTGCCATCTCAGCAAGTTTCATTTGAACAGCTTGAAATTCTACAATTGGTTTTCCAAATTGTTCTCTTTCTTGAACATATTGTAAGACTTGTTCAAGAGCTCCAGATGCTTGACCTAGGCACATAGTTGCGTTGCCGCATCTTTCCAAGTCAAAAGCTTCCATGAGTTTTTTAAATCCTCCGTCTGCATCAACGACCATGTTTTCTTTTGGTACCTCAACTGAGTCTAAGAAAATATCTGCAGAAGGAACTCCATTCCACCCCATTAAATTCTCTTGTTGCCCAAACGAGAGTCCTTTTGAATCTTTTTCGACGTAAACTGCACCTATTCCTTTTGCTCCTGGTGCATCAGACATTTTGCAATAGACTACATATCCTTCTGAATGACCGCCACCCGAGCACCAACGTTTAGTTCCGTTGATAACAATTTTATTCCCTTGAATTTCAGCTTTTGTTGTTAGGTCTGTCAATGCTGAGCCTGCATTAGGCTCCGACATGGATACGGCTATAATAATATTGCCCATGCACACCTCAGGTATGACTCTCATCTTAAGGTCTTCATTCGCAAAGTGTTCAATGGCTTTTACAGGGCCTACGCAACTCTCAAATATAGGAAAAGCAACGGCAGAAGATATTTTTGCAAACTCCTCTATAACTAAAAGAGCTTCTAGATTTGACAGTCCCAGACCTCCGTATTTTTTGCCTACATTTATACCCAAAAAACCCATTTCAGCATATTTTTTTAGCCAATCTTTTGGTAAAGGAATATTCTTTTCTTCCATTTCCAATGCAACTGAGACCATTTCTTTTTGAGCGAAATCTCTTGCAACTCTTTGCAGTTCTGTTTGTTGTTCATTTAGCGTGAAATCCATATTTATCTCCTAATTTAAATAATTCTATTTGTTTTAAATTCCACAATTTCATCGTCTGAGTATCCTAAGTCATGAAGGATTTGAATATTGTGTTCACCTAACAAGGGTGCTCTCGTTCTTATTTCACCAGGGTTGTCTGAAAGCTCAATAGCCGGTCCCACCACAGGTACTGTTTTGTCCAGTTCAGGGTATTCCATATCCTTGTACACCTTTTTCTCTTTTATGTGAGGATCATTCATAACGTCTTTTGCTTTGAGCACTTCACCCACGGGTATTCTTGAGGTTTCCAGTTCTTGCATGGCTTCATGATTGGTTCTTTTTGCACACCACTCGGCCATTTTTTTACTAATAAGCAAACTGTTGTTCCCACGACTTAGATCATCTTTAAAACGTTCATCGTTGAGCCATTCTTCTGCCCCTACAAGCTCAGCCCATCTTTTAAACAAAGGTTGACCCACTGTTTGTACTAAGATCCAACCGTCTTTAGTTTTGAAGGTGTCCGAAGGACCAGATGTTTGTGCTCTGTTCTGGGAAGCCACTCGATTAACGTTAAGAAGTTCTTGCTCAATAATCAGACTGTTTGTCATCGTTAAAGCAGACTGCAATAAGGAAGTCTGTACTCTTTGCCCTTTGCCAGTTTTTTCTCTTTCCATTAACGCAAGCAAAGTCCCATAAGCTGCTAATGACGCACTGCAAAAATCTACGTAAGGAGAGTATGCCTTGGATGGAAGGCCGGGATCTCCTGTCATGTCCATGGCACCTGACATGGCTTGAGCTACGCCATCGAACCCAACTCTTTCAGCATAAGGTCCTGTTGTCCCAAAAGCAGTATTTGAAGTTAAGACAATAGCAGGGTTTATTTTTTTTAATCTTTCGTAGTCCAAGCCCATTGAATGCAACGTATTTTCTGGCAGGTTTGCAATCACAACATCTGCTTTTTTAACCAACCTTTCCACTATCTCTCTGCCTTCTTCTTTTGTAGGGTTTACAGTGAAGCCAAGTTTATTTCTGTTGAGCTGAAGGAACATGGCTCCCTCTTCGTTTTCTGTTACTGGCGTTACAAAACGATCTTCACTTCCATCAACTCTCTCAATTCTGATAACTTCGGCTCCGTAATCACCCAGCAAGGCACCACAAAAGGGTCCTGCTATGTACCTTCCAAAATCCAACACTTTTATTCCGTTTAATATCCCGTGATTATTGTTATCCATTAACTTTCCTGTGTTTATTAAGAAACTCCCAGATCATATCATTTCCCCAGTTCACTTTAGAAGGGTAGTCTTTTTTACAATTGTAATAGTTAGAGACCGTGTTTGCCTGTATATCATTCCTGCAATAGCCAGCATCCGGAGTTTGCCCAGGCCAATGATGACCTCCTTCTGGAATCATGCAATTTACTACTTCGTGCGTTGAAATTTCACATTGTTTTCTTGAATAACAAATCAATCCTTCTTTTTTTGCTATTAAAAGATCATCTCTTATAACCTGGCTATTGCATTGCATTGAATCTGACCATGAATTAAATGAGTTGAGAGGGTTTTCATAGAAATATCCCCCGGCAGACTGAGAATCATCAGAGGGAGTGATTTTATCATTCTCACCAAAAATCTGTAAGTAAGGAAGAGATGAATCAGGGGTGCAAGAACGTCCTTTTGCAATCGAGGGAGCAACAGCGACTGCTGCTGCCAATAAATCAGGGTAAGTGCATGCAAATTTATGAGTCATTGCACCGCCATTGCTTAATCCGACCATATACCTTCTTTCTATATCAACTTTGTAGGATTGTGAGATTACTTCTATTATTTGTTTTATAAACCCTAAATCATCGTAACAACTTGTCCAAGCACACAAGCCAAAGGTCGAGCATTCTTTTGGTCTAGGAACAGGGTTGGTTTTATGAGAGCAGCTCGGAGGTTGACCTGGAGCAGGCTCTGCGTTACTGATAATGTCATTCCAAGAGCTTACAAAAGTGCTTTTATCATCTTCTGAATTGTTGAAATGAGACCCTTGAGGATAGACGGCTATATAATTTTCTTTTTCAGCATGAAGATTAAGTCCTTTGCTGGTTTCTCTCTCAAACCCACTGGAAGTTCCTACGTATCCATGCAAGCCAACCACCAAGGGGAAATATTCTTTTTTTGAATCTTTATATTCTTCTGGTAAATAAATTAAATATTCCCGTTCTACTCCTTGCCAAACAATCGTATGAGATGAAAAATTAGTTTTATCAACACCAAGGACATTGAAGGACACGATCCCCAGCAGTAAGATTTTTGTTATTAAAAGAAATTGATTCATTAACCCTAAAAGTGATCTCATGATTATAATAAAGATATATGAGTAAAGCAGAAATACCAGAAGGTTATAAAGAGTTATCTTTTAACCAACCGCATATAGAAACTCTAGGGCCGGGTTTTTACAAGCGCGAAGGCAATAATTTATACATGGCTTTTTATGTAAAACCTGAAAATTGTAACGGCTATGGAACTGCTCACGGAGGAGTGTTGATGGCTTTAGCAGATTTCGCCATGGCTTCATCCGCAATGAAAGACAGGAATAGTTTAGTAACTACCGTAAGTTTTCACTCAGAATTTATAGCACCAGCAGAGAAGGACAGTCTTCTAATTATTAGAGCTACGCCAACAAAAGTAGGAAAGTCATTGGGGTTTGTGGAAGGAGATATTAAAGTTGAAGAAAAAGTTATTATTAATTTTGGAGGAGTCGTTAAAAAGATTTAGTATTTATGAATAAAGATATCGATATAGTAATTTACGGTGCCACAGGTTTTACAGGTCAACTTTGTGTTAAGTATTTAAAGTCCGTTGACGAAGGTATTACTTGGGCTATAGCAGGACGGAATAAGGAAAAGTTAGAAGAAGTTGCAAAGAACAATAACGTTGAAGTTGAAATTATTATTGCAGATTGTGAAGATGAAGAAGCTCTTGGGTTATTAACAAAAAGAACAAAGGTGGTGTTGTCCACTGCTGGACCATTCCATAGGTACGGATCCAAATTAGTAGCTTCTTGTGTAGAAAACTCTTCTCACTACGTTGACATCACCGGAGAAAACTTTTGGGTAAAAGGTTTAATTGAAAAACATCATGAAGAAGCGGCATCCAAAGGAATCAGAATAATTCCTTCTTGTGGTTTTGATTCTATTCCATCCGACCTAGGTACTTACTTCGCTTCAACTCATGTTGGTGTTCCTATTAAAAGAGTGGAGTCATTCCATTCTTTCAAAGGAGGGGCGTCGGGAGGTACTCTTGAAACCATGTTCTCAATGGGAAGTCTTGGACTGGGACCGGAGATGCAAGACACCTTCTTACTCAACCCAAAAGATTCTTTCTCTGAAGAACAACGCGAGTTGAGCAGTGACAGAGTTGGAATAGCTAAGAAAGAAGAAATTAATGCGTGGTCAGGTCCGTTTGTTATGGCCACAGCTAATACCCGGGTGGTTAGGCGAACTGCAGCACTGCTTGCAGAAAGACAAGAGAATTATGGAACAGAGTTTACTTATCAAGAGCATGCCTTTCATGCTTCTAGGTGGAGTGCAATCAGCTCTTTATTTTCTACAATTGCAATAGGTATTGTTCTCATCACTCCTCTAAAACACTTGGTTAGACCTTTCATGCCAAAGCCAGGAGAAGGGCCAAGCGAAGAAGTTCAACGTACAGGGTTCTTTGATTGTAAATACATAGTCGAAACTGAAGACGGAGCTAAAAGTGTTTTTAGAATGTTTGGAGAAGGTGATCCGGGGTATAGAGTCACGTCAAAATTAGTAACAGAGTGCGCTTTAGCATTAGTTAAAGATATCGATTCTTTGCCAGGAGGCAGTGAATACGGTGGCGTGCTAACAAGTGCTTCAGGATTAGGAAAAACTCTGATCAATCGTTTAAGTAAAGTCGGTATTTTATTCGAAGGTCCTTTGGAAGGTAAGACTAAACTTTAAAATTCTTAAGCTTTTTTTTCACCATTCTTTTTTTAAGTCTCGCAATCTCAGGTAAGCCATCTTTAAAGGGAGGGTACGCCTCACCTTGAATTAATGGACTAAGGTAGTTCTTGCAAGATTTTGTGATGCCAAATCCATCTTTTGTGATGAAAGTTTTAGGCATCTTCTTTTCGAAATTAGCGACCTCGGAAAGCTTGGCTTTTCCGATTTCCCAACCGTATTGCTTGGTTTTTTTTCTGATGATGATCGGCATAACGGCATTTTCACCAGATAAAGCCATCTTCACGGCTGCTTCACCTACAGCATAGGCTTGATCAAGGTCTACTTGGGAAGAAATATGTCTTGCTGATCTTTGAAGATAATCTGAAACCGACCAATGATGTTTGTAACCAAGCTGATCACTTACCAAGGAAGCTATGTACGGAGCTACTCCGCCTAATTGAGCGTGCCCGAAAGAGTCAACTGAACCTGAGTCAGCTAAAAACTTTCCATCTTTATCTTGAGCGCCTTCTGAGACAACAATTACGCAATATCCACATGTTTTAACGGTTAATTTAACTTTATTTAAAAACTTTTTTTGATTAAAAGCCACTTCAGGGAAAAGAATAATATGAGGAGCGTCATTCTTCTTTTCTGCTGCCAGACCTGCAGATGCTGCAATCCAACCCGCGTGCCTTCCCATGACTTCAAGTATGAAAACTTTTGTCGATGTTTCTGACATACTCTCAACGTCGAGGCTTGCTTCCCTTGTTGAGGTCGAGACGTATTTAGCAACGGAACCAAATCCGGGGCAGTTATCGGTAAAAGGAAGGTCGTTATCAATAGTTTTTGGTATACCAATACACGTAACTGGAAATCCAAGATCTGCTGTAATTTTAGCTATTTTGTTCGTTGTATCCTGAGAATCTCCTCCTCCGTTGTAAAAGAAATAACCAATGTTGTGGGCTACGAAGACATCCATTAAGCGTTGGTATTCTCTTTTATTGACATCAAAGTCTTGTAATTTATGACGGCACGAACCAAAGGCACCACCAGGAGTATGGATCAGTTTTTTAAGTTGAGCTTTATCTTCTAAACTTGTATCGATTAGATTTTCTCTCAGTATTCCCACTATTCCATTTTTACCAGCGTAAACTTTATTAATTCTCTTCGATTTATTTGCAGTCTCAATAACGGCTGCTGCTGTAGCGTTTATTACTGAAGTAACTCCTCCTGATTGAGCGTAAAGTGCATTCCTTTTATCCATATTTGAGATAGTACGTAAAAGTTCTCTAAGTTGGAATAGCTGATGGTAGGTATAATTAAAAAATGATAAATAAAAAGATACATATTTTAGGCATATGTGGAACATTCATGGGAGGTCTTGCTCTGCTTGCAAGAGAATCAGGTTATGAAGTCACAGGATGTGATGAAAATATTTACCCCCCGATGTCAGATCATTTAAATGAACAAGGTATAATAATTACACACGGATATTCAGTTGAAGACATACCGGAAGCTGATGTTTATTTAATAGGTAATGCTTTGTCCAGAGGTAATGCAGCTGTTGAGTATTTACTTAATAAGAGAGCAAACATCCTTTCTGGCCCAGAGTGGCTCTACGCTTCTATTCTTAGAAATAAAAAAGTTATTGCCGTTTCCGGAACTCATGGAAAAACAAGTACAACAGCAATGATTGCTTGGATTTTTAAACATGCAGGTAAAGATGTTGGTTATTTGATTGCCGGCAAGCCAAATAACTTTGAAGTTTCTTCAAGACTGGGTACTGAGGAGGTTTTCGTAATAGAGGCAGATGAATACGACACAGCATTTTTTGATAAAAGAGCTAAATTCATTCACTATCACCCAGATATTTTAGTGCTGAATAACATTGAGTTTGATCATGCAGATATATATTCAGACCTTTCTCAGATCTTAAAACAGTTTCATCATCTCATTAGAACTTTGCCAACAGATGCATCAATAATTTTTCCTGAAACAGATAACAACATTAAAACTCTGTTTGAATTGGGATGTTGGAGCCAGAAAATAGGCTTTAGTTGTGACAAAGATTCTAATAATTACTACAGAGCTCTAACCGAAGATTTTTCATCATCTCAAATAGTTAGCGGAGAGAAGGTAGGCACTTTAAACTGGTCAATGCTCGGGGAACACAATGCCATGAATGCAATGAGTGCTATATTGGCGTGTCAGGAATGCGGCATAAATGTTGAAAATGCTCTTGAAGCCTTAAAGGCATTTTTAGGGGTTGCTAGAAGACAAGAGCTTGTTTTAGAAAATGACAACGTTACTTTGATAGACGACTTTGCGCATCATCCCACTGCAATAAAAACAACTTTAAAAGGCTTGCGAGATAAATATAAATCAAGTCGTATAATTGCCTTAATAGAGATGAGATCAAATACCATGAAATCAGGCTTGCACGATGACTTGCTCAACGAAGCAACGGAAGAGGCCGATATGGTTTATTGGAAGAGTGACAACGACAATCAGTTGAAATTATTAAAAGCGAATGCTCCGGCTAAGACCAAGATTATTTCTTCAGTAGAAGAAACGGTTGAAGACGTTGTGGATTTATTAAAGCCTAATGACCTCATAGTCACTATGTCGAATGGAAGCTTTGATGGGTTGTCAGCTTCTCTATTTAAAGCTCTAAATAATGATTAGAATTTTAACCACTACTTTTATTTTATTTCTTCTGCTCGGTTGTACACAAGAAGACCCTGAAGATTTGGGGAAAGAACTAGCCTCTCAAATGCTGATAATTGATACGCACATTGATGTCCCCTATAGATTATTAGAGCAACATCAGTCAGGTCGAGAGATTGATGACATTTCAAAATTGACAACAGGGAATTTTGATTTTATTAAAGCAAAAAAGGGAGGTTTGAATCTACCGTTCTTCTCAATATATTTACCTGCTGAGACTGAGGAAGATGGAACTGCTTATAAAGTCGCTAATAGCCTTATAGATATGGTTGAAGATATCGTCACCCTCAATCCTGATAAATTTACCCTCATTGGCTCAACTGATAGTGCTCTCTCTCTAAATAAGAAAAATAACATTGGGTTGGTTTTGGGGATGGAAAATGGTGCTCCCATAGAAAGTGATCTCTCAAGGGTTCAATTTTTTTACGATCGTGGTATCCGATATATAACTCTGACTCATTCCAAAACAAACCATATTAGCGATTCATCTTATGATGAAAATATTCAATGGGGCGGGTTAAGCGATTTCGGTAGGCAGTTAATAAGAGAGATGAATTTAGTTGGGGTAATGGTAGATATTTCTCACGTTAATGATGAAGCTTTTTATCAAGCTATAGAAACTAGTAATACACCTGTCATAGCCAGTCATTCATCCTTAAGACACTTCACCCCGGGCTTTGAAAGAAATGTTAATGATGACATGTTGAAAGCACTGGCAAAAAAAGGCGGTGTAATCCAAATAAATTTTGGAAGCAGTTTTGTTTCAGAAGCCCCGGGCTTGTATTTTGACCAGATGAAAGACTATTTAAGTAAACACGTTATTGATATAGAAAACGCTCCAAAGGAAGACGTAGATAATGCAAGAGAAGAATTTATGGAGAACAATCCCTTTCCTTTCGCAAGTGTTTCAATTGTCGCGGATCACATAGATAGAGTTGTAAATCTCGTCGGGGTTGACCATGTTGGTTTGGGTTCTGATTTTGATGGGGTAGGGGATTCTCTCCCAGAAGGTCTTAAAGATGTATCTATGTACCCTAACCTTATCAACGAACTCATTAGTAGGGGCTATAGCAAAGAAGACCTTAAGAAAATATTAAGTGGCAATCTTTTAAGAGTTTGGAAACAGGTAGAATCTTATGCAAGAGATAATTAGTACAGCGAAAGAGACGGCTTTATTTCCTTTAACAATTAACGTCCTTCCTGGCGCCTATTTACCATTGCAGATATTTGAACCCCGCTACATCGATATGGTTAAAGATTGTTTGAGCAAAGAGAAAGGTTTTTGTATTGTCTTAATCAAAGAAGAAAAAGAGCTTCCAACGCTCAAGGCGCAGCATTCAGCAACGGGTACTTATGTTGAAGTTGTTGATTTTAATCAACTAGAGAATGGGCTCCTTGGTATAACTGTACAAGGAAAATACAGAGCTCAAATCTTAGATCGTAGAGAACAAGATGACGGATTGTTGTTAGGAAATATTGTTCAATCGAAGGAAGCTGATGATATTTGTTTAGAAGCAGATTACGAAAACATTTGGAGGGTTCTTAGAGAAATATCTGAACACCCTGAGATTAAGAAACTGCAATTTGAAATAGACTTCTCTAGTCCGTCAAGTGTGGCCTATAATTTGGCAAGTCTTCTACCAATTTCGCCTCTGGATAAGCAGCTAATATTAGAATCAAATTCCAATCAAATTAGATTGGACTCTCTTCAAGAAATACTTAAAAAGCTTGGCGGGTAGAAATTAAATTAATCGGGATCAGCAACTTTTAGAAGTTGTTTTCCTGTGTTTTCTCCAGAATATAATCTCAGAAGAGTTTCAGGAGCATTCTCTAATCCTTCCGCAATGTCTTCTTGGTAAACTATTTTCCCTTCTTTCACCCATGATCTTAATTCTTTCACGGCATCATTGAATTGGTTCACGTAGTCTAAAACAATAAACCCTTCCATTTTAGCTCTTTGAATAATGAGAGCGGTGTAGTTGGATGGTCCTGGAGGTGGTACTTTTTCGTTGTAACCTGAAATAGCCCCACATATTACTATTCTGGCATTTTGATTAATTCTTGAAAGGGCAGTGTTTAGAAATTCACCTCCCACGTTATCGAATATTACATCAATGCCTTCCGGGCATATTTCTTGAAGGGTTGAGTTTAAATCTGCCGTTTTGTGATCGATAGCAACGTCAAAATTAGCTTTTTCCGTTAACCATCTGCATTTCTTAGCACCACCAGCGGTGCCAATTACTCTGCATCCTTTTAGTTTCGCTATCTGGCCAACTATTGAACCCGTTGCCCCAGCAGCACCTGAGATTAGTACAGTGTTTCCTTCTTTGGGCTTACCAATATCTAATAGCCCAAAATAAGCAGTTAAGCCGGTAATACCAAAAACACTCAAAGGGGCCGTGATAGGAATGTCAGCAGGAACATGAGTGGCATTCATGATTCCTTTTCCGTTACTTATCGCGAAATCTTGCCATCCAAAAGTTCCTTGCACTATATCTCCTGCTTTAAAATCAGGATTATTTGATTCAACAACCTGAGCAATGGAACCTGCTCTCATAACTTCACCGATTCCTACCGGAGGCACATAACTTTCTCTGTCTTCCATCCATCCTCGTTGTGCAGGGTCAAAACTTAGATAAAGATTTTTTACAAGAAATTCGTTTTCTTTTGGGGTTTCAACTTCAGTTTCCAGCCACTGAAAGTTATCTTTTGTCACCATTCCTTGAGGTCTAGTAGCAAGCAACCATTGCCTATTTTTATAATTTCTTAAAGTCATATTTTTTAGTTACCTTGACGCCAGTTTCCGTGAAAGCCATGAGGAATTCTATGAGGAAGCCTTGCAGTTGCTATGGGCCCTTTGCTTACATCATTAGCATTTAAAATTAATAAGTCAGATCTGTTTTCAATTCCTCGGTGAGCAATTGTCAATAGATAGCCGTCACCTTCTTCTGCTTTTTCATTTCTCGGAATAAACACCGGCTCACCCAGAGTGTCATACTTATTTAACGTATAGGATTCTTTTGTTCCTTTTAAGTGATCACGATGAACAACGGAATTAAAACTATAGCCATTAGGGCGTTCACCAATTCCTGAAGCGTAATACCCATGTCTATATTCAAGCATACTTAGTCTTTCATCGAGGCGTGGGAATTCGCCCATATCTTCATCTAAGTAATCTGATTTGAAGGATTTGGAATTAGATTCTAGATTTATTTCCCACCGATTCAATCTTGCCTCGGCATTCTTCGGGTCGCCTTTAGCGCCATCAGCATGAGGAAACAAAGGTGCTTCTTCAAATTGCATCACATCCGCGATAATCTTTCCGTCTTTGGTGTAAGCATTCATTGGATGAAAGACATATCTCGCGTCATTATCGAACCATTGAATATCGTCAACACTGCCATTTCTTGGCATAACACCAACATGTGTTCCTTTATCAGGATCCCAGGCAATTGGTGACTGACCTTTCACGACTCTATCAAAATCGATAGTCAGAGGAAAAATAGGAAAGATAATGTGCTGGTCAGTGACCATAAAATCATGAACCATGCTTGCAAAGGGTGCTTCAAATTCTTCATAGGTTTTCAGTTCACCCTGAGAATTGATAACAAAATAACTCATTTTAGAACTGAAGAAGTTTTCTGCGGTATAACTAAATCCGTACATGTCTCCTGAAATAGGATCAATCTTAGGATGTGCTGTCATTGGAGATTTTAATTTACCTCCATAATCATAAGCACCTTTCGATTCTAAAGTTATGGGATCTAACTCAAAAGGAACATGTCCCTCTTCTAGGGCTAACAATTTCCCTGCATGAAATACTATGTTGGTATTAGCTGTCCCATCTTCGCCTTTTGGATCCCATTGCGGATCTGAGTTCATTGGGTTTAAACCATCTATAAGAGACTTACCTGCTTTCCGCTCTTGTTGCCATTTAGAAGTTTTTGACCATCTATTTAAATAGGAGACTTTTCCATTCTCAAAATGAAAGGCATGAACCATACCGTCACCACCAAACCAATGGTACTGCCCCAAGGGAGGGAATTGAGGGTCCGGCCCGTTTCTGTAGAAACTGCCATATAGATCTTGAGGAATCTCACCTTCTACAATTAAATCATTTACTTCACACTCCATTCTTAGGGGGGCATAGTTGTCGTTTAAGTTTGGATGGTCCGGATAAGCTTGTGTCATTTTTTACCTTCTATTTTTCTTTATCTTAATTTAATTTAAAATGAGCTGACATGACAGGAATGATTTCAGTAAGTAATTCATCTGGAATTTCGTGCCCCACACCTTTAAGAATCAATTTTTTAGCTCCAGGTATATTATCAGCTAACAACATCCCGTGATCAATAGGGATTAGAGGGTCTTCTGTCCCATGAATAATCAAAGTAGGCATTCCTATTTCTTTTAATCGAATAAACCTATTAGGACTAGCACCTACAGCTGCAGTTTGAGCATTCGACGTATTAATACCTTGGTTGACCCTTTTTTTTGCTTTTTCATTAAAACTGTTTTCATTAAAAGGAAATCTTGATCCCGTTAAGGCTCTTTCTATAACAACTAGCGCCTCTTCTTCTTTTTCTAGTAAATTCAACACAAAAGATTTTTTCATGGCTATTTTAAATACTTCATTGGGTCCTGACAGTCCTTGAGTATCGAATCCTGGAGTTGTCATTATTGCGGTAAGGGTTGAGACCCTTTTTGGATAATTTAGAGCCATGACTTGAGCTATCATGCCTCCCATTGAAGCGCCCACTATATGAGCTTCCTTTATACCTAAATGGTCAAGCAATGAAAGACCATCCAATGCCATATCATTAAGGTTATATTCTGCTGGAGCTGCTTCCATATTAAAACGACCGTCATCATCAAAGATAAAATCAAAAATAGAATCGACAAAAGCTTCTATAGCGAAGGTAGGAAGAATTTTTATAAAAGTTATAAGAAAAGGTTCTTCGGTGACCCAGGTGCTTTTACCAATATCGCGATTGTCATAAACAACAACATAAAAATCTTCTTCAACTAAATTCTGAATTAAATCTTCAGACCAGACTTTACTATTAGAATTTAACCCCATGATCAATAAAACAGCAGGATTCTTAGAATCTCCGTGAGTCTGCCACCATATATCTATACCATTTAGAGGAGAGACCTGGCCTTTCTCGCTAGAGGAAAGGCCAATGGCATTAAATAAAAGGATGAATAATAGAACCTTTCTCATTCGGTGCTTTTTTAATTTACAAAGTACCTAATAGTCGTTGGTCTGCTTAAATAAAGTAACCATTTCGGTAGTAATTTCTAGAAGTAGTTGTTCAGGAATTTCATGACCAACACCTTCCATGATGTAACTTTTGGCATTAGGAATATTGTCGGCTAACACCATGCCATGATCCAAAGGAAGTATGGCATCTTCTGTCCCGTGTATGACCAGAGTAGGGACTTTAATTTCATGAAGTCTTTCCTTTCTGTTAGGGCTGGCACCAACAGCCTCGCCATGTCCAGCATGCGGGTTATATCCATGGGTCATATAAGCCTCCATTTCTTCCCTAAATTTATTTTCATCAAAAGGAAATCTTGAACCAGTTAGTTCTTTGTATATTCTCACAACCCCATCTTCATACTTACCTTGAATATTCAGCAAGAATGATTCTTTCATTCCTTCAACAAGATTCGGCGTCATTCCTGACAGATCAGGATCTCCCATGCCAGGACTAGACATGATCGGTGTTAAAGTTAGGGTTCTTTCTGGATAGTCTAAGCCGATGATCTGAGTGATCATTCCTCCCATGGATGCACCTACTATATGAGCTTTATCTATATTTAGATGATCCATTAAAGCGATGGTGTCCTTTGCCATATCATTAAGATCGTATTTGGCATTAGATCCTTCTGCTGGAGTAAAGTTTCCTTCATCATCCGTCATAGCAGTGAAGACATAATTGATTAATTTACTAGAAATACTCAACGGCAGAAGTCTTGCAACTTTAGAAACAAAAGGTTCTTTGTTGAACCAAGTGCTTTTACCAACATCTCTGTTGTCAAATCTCACAACGTGCAGATCATTTGCTACCAATCCTTCTATGAATTTATTTGGCCATTGCATGCAATTGGCATTGGCCCCCATTATTAGCAGAACAGTGGGATTGGATTTCTCCCCGTATTCTTCCCACCAAATATCGATATCGTTTACTTTTGCAATTTCTCCCATAATTCTCTCTTGATTACTTTTTCTAGGACTTGTGAGGCGTTACTAGGTATTTTTCACCAGTTGCTTGTTTGGCATAAGCTTTAATGGTTTCCGGCTGAAGCATTTCTTCAAAAGATACTTCTTGAGTGTAATGACTGGCAAAAGTTGTTTTAATCTCTTTGGCAACTCTTTCTCTCATCTGTTGAAATCTCTCCATACCAATTTTACCTATCATAGGTGTTAAGAGCCATCCACCAAGGGCCCATTGCATACCAAAAGACCTATTTAAAATGGTGGGTGATTGATCTAATCCTCCATAGATATAGACCTGTTTGAAGGTATCGGATCCGTATCTGCTGTACTCCTTAGCAGTTTTATTGGCTGCTATTTCCATGGCTGATAGTATTTGACCAGCAAGTTTACCTTCGTTTCCTCCTCCGGTAGCATCAAAGCCTAAAGTTGCACCTGTTGCTACTAACGCATTCACCAAACTGTCCATAAAATCAGGCTCACTAGTGTTGCATACATGCTCTGCACCAAGATTTTTAAGAAGGTCAACTTGTTCAGATTTTCTAACAATATTTACAAGAGGCACTGAGTCGTCTTTACAGACTTTTACAAGCATCTGTCCTAAATTGGATGCAGCTGCTGTGTGCAATATGGCGGTGTGATTTTCCATTTTCATGGTTTCAATAAATCCTAATACGGTTAAAGGGTTAACAAAAGAAGAGGCTGCTTCCGCTGAAGTCGTGCTGTCATCCATGACCAAGCAACTGCTAGCCGGAACGCACCTGTATTGTGAATACATAGCGCCACCAGCAACTCCAACAGTTTTTCCTATTAGGTCCTCAGCGCCCGTGCCTGCGCCTTCAATCACTCCACCGCCCTCATTTCCGACTTTCATGGATTGATCCAATCTTGGTGCCATGGCTTTCATCAGGCCTGGGTGTACTTTCATTTTTGCAACAGTCTCATCGCCAGAGCCTGTAACATTAAGACTATCAAGATCAGCTGCAAAGCTGATTAGTAGACCTAAATCTGAAGGGTTTATAGGAGAGGCTTCTACTTTTATTAAAACCTCGTTTTCTGCTGGTTTAGGTTTTTCTACCGAAGCTATAGAAATTTCTATATTCCCATCGCTAGTTACATTTGATCTGATCTCTTTTGAATTCTCTTGTGACAAAATTTACTCCTTTTATTTAATAAACACTGACTATAATCGTTAGACTTGACTCTAAGTCAAGTTCTGTTGTGAAAGATTTTCTTAAAAATTAACACAACTAGAATGAGAATAACTGAAAGCCCCAAGAGAAGGTAAATGCTGTCCGTATTCTTGAAAACAATTTTTCCAGCAAAGTAGCCTGGTAAAGAGTACAACGGAGCCCATATCAATCCTGAAAAAAGGTCCACACCCAAGAAGTGTTTAAATTTCATTCCCATTGATCCTGCCGTGATTGGCATAACCGGCCTTACGGGACCTATAAACCTTCCTACGAAAACTCCTAAGATCCCATACGTCTTAAAAAATTCTCTTCCTTTTTTGAGCCAGCCAGGGTTATTTTTAAATGGCCAAATAGAATCAATTTTTTTATATAACTTTATTCCAATAAGAAAACTGGATACGTCAGCCAAACAACTTGCAGAGTAGACGATTATTAAAACAGAGGCTATGTGCATATCTGCCGAAGCAGCCATTCCTGCAATTAAGGCAAGTAGAACAACCCCCGGGATGAATATCCCAATAATTGCAAAAGATTCTATAAAAGCTGATATAAATAAACCCCAAGCGATCCACTCTGGGTTTTGCTGTAACCACAGAATTACTCCATCTATATCAAACATCTTATAATCACTATTTAAATAAGCTTTCCTATAGAATATTTAGTTATGGAAGATAGTAAAGATATAAATCATTATATGAACCGCCTCGGTGCAGCTGCCAAGAGCGCTGCTGGAGACTTAGCAACAGTTTCTTCAGAGGTAAAAAACAATGCCCTTCTTTACATGGCAGAGGCAATAGATTCTCGTAGAAATGAGATTTTACAGAGCAATAAAGTTGATTTAGAGAAAGCAACAAATAAAGCAATCGGAGATGCCTTGATCGATCGTCTTGAACTAACCGATGAAAGGATTGATGGAATGATTTCCGGTCTCAAAATAGTTGCAAGCCTGCCGGATCCGGTAGGGGAAATAGAAGAAATGAAACCCACCCCTTCGGGATTAGAAATTAGTAAGATGAGAGTGCCTCTGGGTGTCGTGGGAATCATTTATGAATCCAGACCAAACGTAACTGCAGATGCTGCTGCATTATGTTTAAAATCAGGCAATGCATGTATTTTAAGGGGAGGTTCTGAAGCAATTTTATCAAATTCACTTATTGCTGAATGCTTAAATCAAGGATTAATAAGAGCGGACTTATCTGAAAACCTTATTCAAGTTGTAAATACAACTGACAGAGAGGCCGTAACTGCTTTATTAAGAATGGAAGAATTCGTTGACGTTATCATTCCTCGCGGAGGAAAAGGGTTGGTAAAGTTGATTTCAGAAGAGGCAAGAATACCGGTAATAAAACACTTGGATGGCATATGTCATGTTTATATTGATAAAGATGCTGACTTGGATGAGGCAATAAGCATCGCATTTAATGCAAAAACCTACAGATATGGTATCTGCGGAGCCATGGAAACTCTTTTAATACATGAAGAAATAGCTACAAAAATATTACCCGAATTAAGCTCTAAGTTTCTTGATGCTGGTGTTGAATTAAGAGGCTGTAAAAAAACTTGCAAGATAATTAATACTCAACTAGCAACCGATGAAGACTGGGTAACGGAATATTTAGCTCCCATCCTTTCAGTTAAATTAGTTGAGGACGTTGATTCTGCTATTAATCATATTAATAAGTTTGGTTCGGCTCATACAGATTCAATAGTTACTTCCAATGAAAATAGTGCTGAGAATTTTATGAGAAAGGTTGATTCAAGTTCAGTTATGCATAACGTACCTACTTGCTGGGCCGATGGATTTGAATACGGTTTAGGTGCTGAAGTTGGCATATCAACAGATAAGATTCATGCAAGAGGACCCGTTGGGCTTGAAGGCCTGACTTCACAAAAATACATTGTTAAGGGTAAGGCGCAGATAAGAGGCACTTAAATGATATCTAAATTAATTGGCGTATTTGGAGGTACATTTGATCCTGTGCACAACGGCCATACTAAGATAATTCAGAATCTCTTAGAACTGATACCCTTTGATGAAATCAAGGTCATACCTAATGGCCAGCCGCCTCATCGTACTTCAGTTTGTTCTAACAATGACAGGCTTGAGATGGTGAATCTTGCTTTTAAAGGCATCGATCAAATTTCAATTGATGAGAGAGAAATTCACAGAGAAGGTCCTTCGTATGCAATTCATACAGCTAAGGAAGTTTTGGAGGAGTTTCATCAACACAATGTAGTTTGGGTTATGGGTTCAGATGCATTTTCAGAAATAGATAGTTGGTTTGAATGGGAAGAGTTTATTAAAATAATTAATATACTGGTCATGGTAAGGCCAGGTTCCAAAATAGATCCAGCCAGTCAGGCTGGGATCCTTATTAAGGACAAACAAACATCAAATATTGATGACCTGAATCAAGGTGCGGGTAAAATCCTTGTTGTTGACATTGACCCTGTAAATATTTCGTCAACTCAAGTAAGAAGCAATTTAGCTTCTGGTGAGACAGTTAATGACTTAATTTTAGAGGATGTAAGTGACTATATAGATTCAGGAAAATTGTATACTAAGGCCATATGAACACTTCAAAGATGAGAGATATAGTTCTTGATAGCTTGATTGATCTAAAAGCAGTAGATCCAGTTGCATTAGATGTGCAAAAATTGAGTTCAATGACTGACTACATGTTAATTGCTTCTGGTACTTCAAGTAGGCATATTCAGGCTATTAGTGAAAGTGTAATAGACGGTTTAAAGTCTAATAAAATCAAACATGTAAGAGTGGAAGGAAGAATAGGAGACGATTGGATCTTAGTTGATGCAGGAGATGTGATTGTTCACCTTATGACCAGCCAAGCTAGGGATTTTTATGATCTTGAAAGCTTATGGGATCCAGACCTTTAAATGAATATCAACTTTCTTGCTATAGAAAGTAGTAGGCCCGGTTGGGCAAGCGAAGCCTTTCAAGATTATTCCTCTAGATTTGATAGATCTATTAATGTGAACTGGCAAGGTCTTAAACCCATTAAAAGAAACCCTAACTACAATGTTGATAAAGCTATTGTTCAAGAAAGTAATCTGCTTTTGTCCGCTACTAAAGAAAAAGATTATTTAGTGTGTTTAGATAAGTCAGGTAAAAGTTTTAATACACTTGGTTTAAAATCTAAGTTTGAGAACTGGCTTATGTCAGCAAATAACCTTACTTTTTTAATAGGTGGACCTGACGGAGTCAGTCAAGAATGTTTAGATAAATGCAATGAAAGCTGGTCTCTTTCACCTTTAACTTTTCCTCATGCAATTGTCCCTGTCCTTATTATTGAACAGGTCTATAGGGTGTGGTCAATCACACAGAACCACCCTTATCATCGTTAAGAATGTTTAAGATTTCTGATCTGCAAGGCCAAGAAGCAAGTCTTAAAGGGCTTAAAAGAAGATCAAGAATAATTTTAGGTTTTCTTTTTTTTGTTTCGTTGGCAGGGGTTCTTCAAATTGTAAAGCTTACAGTAATAGACCAAGAAAATTACGCTACAGAATCAGAAAAGAATAGAATTATTAGAGTCCCGGTCTATCCTTCAAGAGGCCTTATTGGTCTGGCTAAGAGTAATAGATTATTAGTAGAGAACATAGTTGCTCAACAACTTACAATTAATTTCAAGAGTACTGCTGATATAGATTCTACGATCGTAGATATTCAAAAAACTATTGGGATACCGGAAGAGGTTGTTCGTACTTTTTACAAAGTTCTATCTTCTAATCCAAGAAATATGAATATTATTTTGATGGATGATCTTACAGAAGAACAAGTAGCAAAATACTTGGTAAATAAAGAAAGGTGGCCTTCTTCAGATCTAGAAGCTTATTTAAAAAGATACGTAATAGATAATTCTTTATTTTCCCACGTTCTTGGTTATACGGGTGCTGTGTCACGCCAAGAGAGAGAAGATGATGAAGAATATAGATATTCTATAAACTCTAGATTAGGAAAGTCAGGAATAGAAAAAACTTATGAAAATGAATTAAGAGGAAAGGTGGGGTACAGGACTGTAGAGGTTGATGTGCACGGAAAGGAAGTAAGAGAGTTGGAGAAAGTTTTACCAACGAAAGCAAAGAATATATTCCTTAGCTTAGATCAAGAACTTCAAGAACTTGCCAGGAAAGGATTAAAGGGAAGGAAGGGCGCTGTAGTGGCCATTGATCCTAATAATGGGCTAGTAAAAGTCTTGGTTAGTTCCCCAGACTACAATCCTAATATTTTTAATGAAACTGCTGAAGGAGATTTGAGATCCTTAAATTCTGATACTAATGCTCCGTTCTTTAATAGAGCTATTTCTGGCAATTACCCTCCCGCTTCAACTTTAAAACCTTTTTTAGGATTACTGGGTTTAGAAAGCGGAATAATTAATTGGAATACAAAAATTGAAGATGAAGGTTTTTTTCAAATTCAAGAAGAAGGAAGAAAATACAGAGGATGGAAAGAAGAAGGTCATGGAACAGTGGATTTAAACAAAGCAATAATTGAGTCATCCGATGTTTATTTTTATGAACTTGCTTCTAAGACAACAGTAGACCAAATTCATTCTTTTCTAAAGCTATTTGGTTTTGGCCAAAAGACTGGTATTGACCTGACAGGAGAAGATGAAGGTCTTTTACCTAGTCGAAATTGGAAGCTAGGAAGGACCGGAGATTCTTGGTTTGTTGGTGACACTATTAATCTAGGAATTGGTCAAGGTTATATAACCACAACACCGCTTCAGCTTGCTGTAGCTGTTTCTGTTTTAGCTACTAAAGGGAGGGCCTATAAACCAAATATAGTAGAAAAGGTTGATGAAACTTTTATTGAGCCTGAACTCTTGTACCAGGTTGAAATCAAACAGGAACGCAACTGGAAAAAGTTAGAAGAATCAATGATTTCTGTCATCAGGTCTTGGAATGGAACAGCCCATAATATTTATAACCCAGAAGACTTCTTGATAGCAGGAAAAACCGGTACGGCTCAGATTAAAAGTATGACTGAAGAAAATTTAACTGTTCAAGAAGAATATGAAAATGTTCGAAAAGATATCAAGAAGAGAGATCATGCTCTCTTTGTAGGTTATGGGCCAATACCAAATCCTAATTTAACAGTCGTAGTGATAGTTGAGAATGGGGAGTCGGGAAGTGCTGTTGCTGCTCCTATTGCAAAATCAATCATTGATAAATACCAAAAACTTCAAGAGTCAGATGTCTAAAAAAGCACTAGATTATAATCTTAATAGGCCCTTCTCTTCCTCTGGGGTGTCTCTATCTTTTATTTTTAAAGACAACATATTAGTTTTTTCTGTTTTGACTGTTTTAGTGTTTGGCCTCTTTATGCTTTACAGCGCCAGCGGGCAATCTGAATCCATGGTCATCAGACAATCAGTTTATGTAGGTTTAGGATTTATGGGAATGCTCTTTATTGCTCAAATTAATCCAAATTCTTATCAGAACATCCTTATGAATTTGTATTGGATCGGATTAATAATGCTAATTTACGTATTAATTTTCCCTGATGACAGTCATATAACAAGGAGATGGATTGATTTAGGTTTGTTTAGTTTTCAACCTTCAGAAGTCATACGTCTAATTTTGCCATTATCTGTGGCTGCTTTTTTGACAAGAAAAGAATTGAAACCAAAATACTCTGATTGGCTCATTTCTCTAGTAGCTGTTTTATTAGTTTCTTTCTTAATTTTTCAACAACCTGACTTAGGAACTTCATTAATAGTTTTTACATCAGGGTTTTTACCTATATTTCTTACTGGATTCCCTTTATTTATCATTATTTTAGCCCTATCTTTGATGGGTATCCTTTCTCCTGTAATTTATGCTGGATTAAGTATGTATCAGCAACAAAGAATAATAACTTTGTTCGATCCTAATGCTGACCCTCTAGGTACGGGCTGGAACATTGCGCAGTCAAAAACTGCAATTGGTTCAGGGGGGTTTTTTGGGAAAGGTTACTTATCGGGAACGCAAAGCCAGCTTGATTTTATTCCAGAAAGTCATTCAGATTTTATTTTTGCAGTTATAGCAGAAGAACTTGGCCTAATTGGTATCAGTTTACTGTTTCTTGCTTATTCTGTAATAATTTACCGGATATTTTTTATAGCCTTCAGATCGGAAACTATTTTTGGAAGGTTAGCTTCTGCCTCTATAGGTTTTGTTTTTCTTATTTTTATTTTAATTAATGTTTCAATGGTTGTCGGTATAATTCCAGTAGTAGGTGTACCCTTGCCCCTTGTGAGTCAAGGAGGAACATCTCTGGCAACTCATTTATTGGCCTTTGGTTTTGTGTTATCAGTTAAAAGAAAAAGCGGATGGTAAAGATAAAAAACAACCTAATTAACCTTCTAGCTCTAGTTTTATTACTAATTCCTGCGGCTGTGCTCACAGAAAATAACGGTAACTATTCATCAAGAGAAGACGTGTCTAATTTTATTGAAGAGATGAACGTTAAACACGGCTTCGATAAAGATAAGTTAGTTGAACTTATTTCCGGTTCAAAATTTCAAGAAAGAGTCATTCGTATTATGGATAGACAGCCAGAAGGTACCATGACTTGGACTAGATATAAAAAAATAATGGTCACAGATGCCAGGATTGAATCAGGAAGAGAGTTCATAGAAGAGCATAAAGAAGCGCTTTTAAGAGCAGAAGATTTGTACGGTGTTCCTGCTCCAATAATTGCTTCAATAATTGGTATTGAAACAAGGTATGGCAGAATCCAAGGAAATATAAGAGTGATAGATTCTTTGATGACTCTTTCTTTTGATTACCCAAGGAGGGCTAGTTTCTTCAAGACTCAGTTAGAAGAGTTCTTACTCTTGTGCAGAGAAGAAGGCCTGAGTGTTGGAACAGTAAAAGGTTCTATTGCTGGAGCAATGGGCTATGGTCAGTTTATGCCTGATAGTTATCGTGATTACGCGGTTGATTTTGATGAAGACAATGTAAGAGATCTTTTGTCTAATCCGGTTGATGCGATAGGGAGTGTTGCTAATTTCTTAAGTAAAAAAGGTAAATGGAAGCCGAATACACCAGTAGCAACAATTACAGACTTTAACCAAGGGCGCCTGGGCTCTGATATAAGTCACATAGTTAATTCTGGAGAAAACTTAACTTCTATTGCAAAAAAATATAAAACCACAGTTTCTAAAATTGTTAAGAGGAATAATTTAAAAAATAGTGACTTAATATTACAAGGTAAAATTTTATTTATTTCTGGTAAGGGTAATATAAAATCGGCTTTTAAACCTTACATGACTTTAAGTGATGCTGAAATTATTGGTTTATTACCAAAAGAATCAGTGAAAGGTAATTTAAAAGTAGTTCCAGTTGAACTCCAGTTAGATAATGGGTATGAGTATTGGTTGGGGTTTGATAATTATTATTCTTTATCGAGATATAATCGAAGTAAGTTATACGTCATGGCGGTTTTTGAATTTAGTAAGCCGTTGTCTAAATTCTTTTAAGAGAAAAATTATGAATAAATTGTTTACACACACATTAAAAGTTCTTTTCATTGTGATTTTATCAATGCAGAATCTTTTTTCGGAAGAAAGTTTCATTCCAGAGCCTCCTTCAATTAACGCTGAATATTATTTATTAAAAGATGCAGTTTCTGGAAGAATACTGGCAGAACAAGGGGCTGATGAGAGAGTTGCACCTGCAAGCATAACCAAAGTTATGACTGGCTATGTAATAGCAGATCAAATTGATAAAGGCTTTATAAGTGGCGATGAAGAAGTCCTGATTAGTGAGAACTGCTGGAGAAGAGGTGGATCAAAAATGTTCATCAAAGAAGGTACTAGGGTCTTAGTTTCGGATCTTATAAAGGGAATGGTCATTCAGTCTGGTAATGACGCGAGTTGTGCCTTGGCAGAGCATACTGCTGGATCTGAAGAAGGCTTCGTTGATCTCATGATGGTTTATGTAAGAGACTTGGGACTTCAGAATACTAATTTTATTAATGTTTGGGGAGGTCCGGAAGAAGGGCATTATTCTTCAGCTAGAGATCTTGCTTTATTATCCCAAAGACTTATTGAAAAATTTCCAGATCATTACGCAATCTATAAAGAAAAATATTTCACTTATAACAATATTAAGCAAAGAAATAGGAACAGCCTTCTTTGGCAAGATGATTCTATCGATGGCATGAAAACTGGGCATACAGAAAGTGCAGGTTATTGTTTAGTTTCTTCCGGTTTGAGAAATGAGACAAGGTTAATAGCTGTAACTTTAAAAAGTAGCAGTGAAAAACAAAGATTAACTGATAATCGAAGGCTGTTAGATTACGGTTTCAGGTATTTTAGAACAAAGAAGATTCTTTCAAAATTTACCAGTATAAAAGTAGAAGAGGTTTGGGGTGGAGAACAAGAGACCGTTAATTTGGAATCTGCCGAAGATGTTTATCTTACTCTTTCTCCGAGAGATTTTAAGAGAGTAGAGCCAGTTGTGGAGTTGGAGGATTATTTACAAGCGCCTCTACAGAAAGGACAAATTGTTGGAAAAGTTACACTATCTTTGGATGGAAAGATTTTAAGGTCAGTTGATCTTATCTCTTCTAAGGGGGTTGAGTCTTTAGGTTTCTTTGGCAGAGCATGGTCAAATATTAAATTACTAGCTTACCGATTCCTTACGGACGAAGAATCTTAGGCTCCCTATGTCCTGGGCTTATCTGAACAATGCTTTTCACAGGAAAGAGGAAGTCACTATTTCCCCTTATGACCGAGGTTTTTTATTTGGTGATGGAGTGTATGAAGTTATACCTTCTTATGCAGGGAAGCCATTTTTATACGAAAAGCATGTATCCAGGCTTTTAAGATCATTAAATGAAGTTTCTATTAATAAACCCGAACAATGGGAGAATCTGAAATCAATCATAGAAGATTTATTAGAAAAAAATAAGTTTTCAAATCAGATTATTTACATTCAAGTTACTCGGGGTCAGGAAAGTACAAGATCACACGCACCCGATAAATTAACTTCTCCTACTTTATTTATAGAGTCGTCTGAATTAACAACGGATTTACTCTTAACTAGCTACAAGCCGCCGTATATTAATGTTGGAATAGAAGAAGATCTGAGGTGGACTAGATGTGATATTAAGGCCATAACCTTACTAGGCAATGTGATGACTTTAGATAACCTAAGTGACTCCGGACTTGAAGAGGTTATTTTTTATAGAGACAGCACAATAACGGAGGGAGCTAAAGCAAATATATTTCTTGTTTTTGGGAAGAAAATTGTCACCCCACCGGTATCTAATAATATACTTAGTGGAATCACAAGGAACTACTTTATTAATCTTTTAAGCCAGAATAATTTTAATATAGAAGAGAGAGAAGTCTCAATAAATGAAATAGAAGAAGCGGATGAGATTTGGTTCACCAGTTCTGGCAAAGTTTTACAAATGGTTCATAAAATTAACAATAAGATTATCTTGGAAAAAGGTTTTAAAAACACTATCGGCCATAAGGCAATAGAATTATTCAGACAAGATATTCTTGTTTAAAAAGTTAAAGTTAACTCTCTAATGGCCTGCCAAGAATCTTGATGACCACTGCCTTTAATGGATGCATCTATCTTTGCTACCTGTTGTAATGCATGTTTTAAATCTGATATAGCCACCTTCTTAGCTAACTCTTCAAGATTATTTAAATAGTGTCTAGGGCCCCATATGCCTTTTGTTGACTTTTGATTCATTACCTTAAAAAGATTTGTCAGTTCTCTTGATAAGGACCATAAAATTAGTGTTTCAGGAGCTCCTTCAGCTTTTAATGATTCTAGAACATTAGCTGCTCTTTCTTTATTCCCACTTATGAAGGCATTGGATAGATCAAAAATATCGTATTTAGAAGAATCAGATATTGAAGAAGCCATTTGGCTAATATTAATATCTTGATCAGGGAATAATAAAGCAAGCTTTTTAATTTCTTGTAAAGTGGCAAGCAAGTTGCCTTCTGTTTTTTCTGCAAGTAAATTACTTGCCTCAGAGGCTATATTTAGTTGGTATTTATTACCAGTTTCGACAATCCATCTTGGTAATTGGTTTAAGGTTATAGGGTTAATTAGTAGTAAGCACCCAGCTCCCTCTAAAGATTTTATCCAAGCTGAAGAATGTGTTTTTCTTTCAAGCCCTTCTGCTGAGACTATTAGTACTTTCGAAGGGTCTGGGTTAATTGCATAGTCCTTTAGGGCTTTAGAGCCTGCCACACCAGGCCCTGCGCCTATTAATTTAACTTCTATAATTTTTTTTGCGCCAAAAAGATCATAATTTTCTGAAGATGATTTTAGGAAAGTCCAATCAGTTTGTTTAGTAATAATGTAGTTAGTTTTTTCCAAGTAGTCTTCTGACTTAGCTTTGTTACAAATCTGATCTACTAATTCCTGAATCTGTAAAGATTCTTCACCTACCAGAGTGTAAATTGGTTCCACTCCTTTCTTAAGTGAGTTATTTAGGTCTTGGGGAGATACTCTCATTCTTTTAGAGAGGCTGATAATATTTCTATCCTCTTAATAGCGAATCTGATGAAGTCTTTATTAATGTCACTTTCTTCAGCTTCCATGGCTAATATCTGAGAGTCATCGAAAGCAATATACTTAACGTCTCTTATTTCATAATTTTCTTTTTTAGATAAAACTGGGTTTTCAATACTAAAATTAAGACTGTAGTCTATTCTGACTTCAACAGTCCTTGCTCCTGCTCCTTGTGCGGATGAAAACCTTTGTATTTGGTGATTATTAATTTTTATTATTAAGTCTAATTCATTACTTTCATTAACTTCATAAGCTACAACGTTGTTGGCTGTTTTTCTGAGCTCTTCTATGAAGAGTTGATTTAGAGAGCTGGAATTAGAAACAACCGCTATATTTTTTTCCAGAAAGAAAGAGGGACTTTCTCTGAGATTATACCCACAGCTCTGAAAACTTAAGAATAGCAATACAAGAAGCAGGTATTTAAGATTAAAAGTTAATCTAATTTCTTTCATATAACTATGTTAATAAGCCTTCCGGGAACAAAAATAATTTTTTTAATTTCTTTATCTTCTAAGTATTTTTGAACATTTATGTCAGACAACGCTTTATTTTCAAAAGTTTTTTGGTCTGCATTAGGATCTAAATTTACAGTCGCTCTGAGCTTGCCATTAATTTGAACTGCAATTTCTACGGTTTCTTCGATTAACAATCCAGGATCAGCTTCAGGCCATATATGGTCAATTATAGGAGTGTCTTTGCCCAGTTCCCACCAAAGATGTTGGCTTAAGTGAGGTGTAATCGGAGCGAGCATTATGATTATATTCATTATGGCTTCATGAGCAGCAGATCTTTCAGATAGCGAAGAATTATTGGCTATAAATTGTTTGGGTATTTTATTTGAAAGTTCCATAACAGAAGCTATTGCTGTATTAAATGCATGCCTTCTTTCGTAGTCGTCTTTTACCTTGTTTAGAGTTTGATGAGTTTTTATTCTAAGAGACAAAGCCTCTTTATTGTTGTTATCGAATTCTAGCTTTTCAGGAATCCCTATATCAACATGCTCCTGGGTAAGATTCCAGATTCTATTTAAAAAACGAAAAGAGCCTTGTACGCCCTGTTCTGACCACTCTAAAGATTGATCTGGAGGAGCGGCAAACATCACAAATAACCTAACAGTGTCCGCACCATATTTACTGATCAAACCTTCTGGGTCGACAGTATTGCCTTTCGACTTGGACATTTTTGATCCATCCTTTAATACCATGCCTTGGCAAAGCAAATTATCAAAAGGTTCATCCCCTTCAACAAGTCCTAAATCTCTAAGACATCGAAAAAAGAACCTAGAATAGAGTAAATGCAAAACAGCATGCTCTATTCCTCCAACGTACTGATCCACTGGTAACCAGTATTTTGCTCTTTCATCTAGCATGGAATTCTTGCTATCAAACGAGGCAAATCTAGCGTAATACCAAGATGATTCAAAGAATGTATCAAATGTATCAGTCTCTCTTTCCAGATCTTGACCGTCTTGCTTTGTTTCAATGAAATCATTTAATAATGCTAAGGGGGAGCTTACCCCGGAAAATTTAACATCTGTAGGTAATTTTACGGGAAGTTCTTTAGCAGGAAAGGTGTCGTTATTCGAATTTTTTAAAATAGGTATGGGCGCACCCCAATATCGCTGTCTAGAGACACCCCAGTCTCTTAGTCTGTAGTTAACTTTTCTAAAACCACATCCTAGTTGTTCTGACTTTAGCTCTATAGCTTTAAAGGCTTCAGAGAAATCTAGACCATCAAATTCTTTAGAATTAATTAAAGTGTTTTTTTCAAGAATAGCAGCTTCATTAATATCATCACCTTTTGAATCTTCAATGACTTGTTTTATTGATAGATTATATTTTTTAGCAAACTCATAATCTCTTTGGTCATGGGCGGGTACTGCCATTAAAGCTCCAGATCCATATTCAGATAAAACAAAATTTCCAATCCAAACAGGAAGTTCTTCTCCAGTAAACGGATGAATTGCATAAAGACCGGTATCAATCCCTAATTTTTCTTGTTTGGCTAAATCTGCTTCAGCAACTTTAGTTTTCTTTTGGTCCTCAATGAACTGTTTAATATTTGAATCTGATTCAGAAGCATTGATTGCTAGAGTGTGATTAGTGGACAAGGCGAGAAATGAAACACCCATAACTGTGTCCGGTCTGGTTGTGTAAACTTTAACTGATTCTTCCGTGTCTTTAAGCTTGAATGTGAACTCCATTCCTTCTGACTTTCCAATCCAGTTTTTTTGCATGGTTTTTACTTGCTCTGGCCAGCCATCAAGTTTTTCAGTTCCTTCTAATAGCTCTTCAGCATAATCTGTAATTTTAAGGAACCACTGCTTCAGTCTTCTTTTTTCTACTTCAGCTCCTGACCTCCAGCCCTTTCCATCTATGACTTGTTCATTTGCTAGGACTGTTTCATCAACAGGGTCCCAATTAACTTCTGCTTCCTCTTGATAAACCAAACCCTTTTCAAGCAATTGTAAGAAAAACCACTGCTCCCATTGGTAGTAATCAGGGCTGCACGTGGCAAATTCTCTTTTCCAATCATAAGCAAACCCCATTCTTTGGAGTTGGAGTTTCATGGAAGAGATATTCTGTTCTGTCCAATCGGATGGTGATACCTTGTTTTTTATAGCAGCATTTTCAGCTGGCAAACCAAACGCATCCCAACCCATAGGCTGCATAACATTCTTTCCTAGCATTCTTTGAAATCTACTTATAGTGTCACCAATTGTATAATTCCTTACATGACCCATGTGTATGGAACCACTGGGGTACGGGAACATACTTAAACAAAAGAATTTTTCTTTTTCTGGGTCTTCGGTCACTGAGAACATTTCATTCTCATTCCAGAATTGTTGGATTTCTCTCTCTAGCTTTTCTGGCTCGTAAGTCTTGTCTTGATTAGACATGCTATTCTTCTTTAAATTTATTTTCGAGGTAGTTAATATCAACTCCCCCTTTAATAAAGTTAGGATCTTTAATGAGTCTTCGGTGCATATCTAAATTTGTATCTATACCCGAGATATACATTTCTTCGAGTGCTCTTTCAAGTCTTGCTCTAGCATCTTCTCTATCATTTGCTCTGCAAATTACTTTAGCAATAAGGGAATCATAATGAGGAGGAACAATGTAATCATTATAAAGGTGTGAGTCTATTCTGACACCAATTCCTCCGGGAGCATGATAATCAACTACTTTTCCAGGCGAAGGCATAAAAGTATCTGAATTTTCAGCATTGATTCTGCATTCAATAGCATGACCTTGTATGACCACATCATCTTGTTTTATTTTTAATTCTTCTCCTCTTGCAATCCTAAGCTGAAGTTTTACTAGGTCTAGACCGGTGACACTTTCAGTAACAGGATGTTCAACTTGAATTCTTGTGTTCATTTCAATGAAATAGAAGTTTCCATTCTCGTACAAAAATTCAAATGTTCCAGCGCTTACATAATTAAGTTCCTTGCATGCTGCGATGCACTTATTAAAAATACCTTCTCTTTCATCATTAGGAATATTATATGCAGGAGCTTCTTCTATGACCTTTTGATGCCTTCTTTGCATAGAACAATCCCTGTCGCCAAGGTGCAAAAAATTACCATGCTTATCTGCAAGAACCTGAACTTCAATGTGTCTTGGTGTTAAAAGAAATTTTTCCATGTACACGGTTGAATCTCCAAAAGCAGTCCCTGCTTCTTGTTGGGTCAATTCTATCGAGTGTTCTAAATCTTCTTTTGAATGGACTATTCTCATTCCTCTTCCACCCCCTCCAGAAGCAGCCTTTATTATTAAGGGGTAACCTATTTTATCTGCTTGTTCATGAGGGTTACTGCTAACAGCATCATCCGATCCAGGGACTATTGGAAGTCCTGAATTAAGAGCAAATTTCTTAGCAGATATTTTATTCCCCATCATTCTAATAACAGATGCTTTAGGTCCTACAAATTCAAATCCACTTTTCTCAACCTTCTCAGCAAAATCTGGATTCTCGGACAAAAAGCCATAACCTGGATGAACTCCATCCGCTCCTGAAAGTTCCATGGCACTTATAATTGCAGGTATATTCATGTAACTTAAAGCTGAATTTGCTGGACCAATACATATAGATTCATCTGCCATTTTTACGTGCATGAGATCTTTATCTGCTTCAGAGTAAACAGCAACTGTTGGAATCTTAAGTTCTTTTGCAGCTCTTAAAATACGTAAGGCTATTTCACCTCTATTGGCGATTAAAAGTTTGTTTAACATTTATTTGCTTATCTCAAAAAGAGCTTGCCCATATTCAACGGGCTGAGAATTTTCTACGTTAATGGATAGGACTTTTCCAGAAAACTCTGATTTTATTTCATTCATCATTTTCATGGCCTCAACTATGCAGACAACATCACCTTCGCTCACATGATCGCCAACTGAAATGAATGGTTTCGAACCAGGCGATGCAGAGGCATAGAAGGTCCCAACCATAGGAGAATTTATTAAATCTCCAGAGTCTTCATCTTCGGTATTTTCCTCGACAACTTGCTCATGAGCATCAGAAGAGGGAGCAGCTACTTCAACAGTCTGTGCAGGTGAAGAATGACTGGGATGGTTTGAGACTAGATTATTAGCCTTATTTTTAACCAGTCTGACTGATTCTTCTCCTTCTTGTATTTCAATTTCTTCAAGATTTGATTCTTCTAGCATCTCAATTAATTTTTTTACTTTTCTTATATCCATTTTAATTCCTAATTAACTAAATCTTTTCATTGCAACCGTAAGGGCTAGCTCATAGCCCTCTGTCCCCAAACCAGAGATTACACCCTCGGCTATATCTGATAAATATGATTTCTGCCTAAAATCTTCTCTACTGTAGATGTTAGAAATATGGACCTCTATAAAGGGTATGTTTATTCCGGACAAAGCATCTCTTAGAGCTATACTGCTGTGAGTAAAAGCTCCGGGATTAAAAATAATACAATTTACATTAACATCTTTCGCTTCATGTATTTTATTCACAAGATCATGTTCAGCATTACTTTGAAATGAATCCAAGGAATGATTAGCTGCTGCACATATTGCAGAGAGTTTATTTTCAATATCGGCAAGCGAAGTGCTTCCATATATCTCTGGTTCCCTTGAACCCAGGAGATTTAGATTTGGTCCATTTAATAGTAAAAAATTTGACATATTTATCGCAACACTGATTTTATACGAAATTTAAAGAAATTGAGAGAATTTACATACAATTCTATAACTGTTATAACTTTTCTTATATTAATTAAATGAAACACCTCTCGTAGATTTATTTAATAATATTTGTTTCTTTATTGGAGGATAGCAAAAACCTTTTTCGTTACATCCTTGGTAAACTAGATCAATTATTGCTTCTTCACTAAAATCACCAGTCAGAACGTAATTCAATTCCTGATAATAGACTTCAACATTTCCAAAATATACATCATCTTGTTGAACAGCTATATTTTTTGTTCTAAAAGAAAAGTTTTGCTCCGGAGAAATATAAAATTCTAACTTATCTTTGTAAAGGAAACATTGATTGTCAATTAACCAAGTGAGCTCTATTTGATTAAGTTCGTTGTAAACAACTTCTAATTTAAACGCTTCATCAGGTCCTTTAATTTCATTAGAGATTTTTATCAGTTTATTTAGAGATGGATTAAGTGTATCTTCAGTTTCTCCTAGAATTGGATTGCTGAGAAAAAAGACCGTAAATAGGAATACATGAAACAATTTTCTGAAGAGTTTTTTAAAGATCATTATTATATTTACTTATTAATTCTTATAATTTTTATTGCTTCTTGCTCAGCTAAAAACAATGAAAATCTAGGACTAATTATAGATGAGCCTTACATCAATTTACCACTTAAAGGTCAAATGATGTCTGCTGGCTATTTCAGGCTAGTTAATCATTCTAGTAATTCTGTAGTTTTAAATACAATGATCTGCAAGGGTTTAGACGTTTCTCTCCATGCTAGCTCTGTTAGTAGGGATGGTGTGATGACAATGAAATCTGTACAAAATATCTTAATAGAAGGTGGTTCTGCACTTACCTTTAAACCCGGTTCATATCATGCAATGATCGTTGGTCTAGATGAGTTTGTTAGGACTGATAAAGTACAATGTAGCTTGGTGATAAATGACACTCAGAGTCTGCCTGTAGTTTTTGAATTGAAGTAAAAATAAAAGATAATGAATAATATTTTAGAAGTCCTTAATTTGTCAGTTCAATTCAAGTCTAAAAAAGATACCTTTACTGCAGTTAAAGATATTTCTTTTGAGATAGAAAAAGGAAAAACCTTGGCATTAGTGGGAGAGTCTGGTTCGGGCAAGTCGGTTACAGCACTCTCCATTCTTCAGCTTCTTCCTTATCCGGTTGCGTCACATGGCAAAGATTCTTCCATAAAACTCAATGAAGTAGAATTGTTGGGAGCTAAAAAATCATTGCTTACTTCCATACGAGGAAGTTCTGTTTCAATGATTTTTCAAGAACCCATGACTTCTTTAAATCCTTACCAACCAATAGGCGTACAAATTGATGAAACTTTAATAGTTCATAAGAAACTTAAAAACAAAGAAGCGAGAAAGAAAACAATATCTCTTTTAGAGCAAGTAAAAATTACCGAACCTGAGACCAAAGTTTATTCTTATCCACATGAATTATCTGGAGGGCAAAGGCAGAGGGTGATGATTGCCATGGCTTTAGCAAATGAACCAGATCTATTGATAGCAGATGAACCAACAACTGCACTGGATGTCACGGTAGAAAAAACCCTTTTAGATTTGTTATCAGAACTTCAAGAAAATTTAGGAATGTCTATTCTCTTCATCACTCATGACTTAAATATTGTAAAAAGATTTTCAGACGATGTGTGTGTCATGAAAGAAGGAGAGATTGTTGAAAGAGGTGCCGTGAAAGAAGTTTTTTCTAATCCTAAGCATTCTTACACGAAGCAATTATTAGATTCAATTCCCACCCCCAAAGCAATTTTAAAATCAGGTAATATTAATATTCTTGAAGCCACTAATTTAGAAATTGATTATTTAGTAGGAAAATCTTTCTTAACTAGAAAGAAAAAATACTTTAAAGCGGTTAAAGGCGTTGATATAAATATTTACCCTGGGTCTACAACTGGACTAGTTGGAGAATCCGGTTCTGGAAAGTCCTCTTTAGCAAAAGGTTTGCTTGGACTGGAGCAATCACAAGGATCAATCATCTTTGATGGTAAAGATATTAACCTCTTAACAAAGAAAGAGAAAAGATCACTTAAAAAAGATTTTCAGATTGTATTTCAGGACCCATTTGGTTCTTTATCACCAAGAATGACTGTTGGAGATATTATTGGAGAAGGTTTGCTCGTTCACGAACCCAATTTATCTTTAATTGAAAGAAAATCAAAGATCCTGGAATCCTTAATGCAAGTAGAGCTAGAAGAAAGTGCATATAGTAGATTTCCTCATGAATTTTCTGGCGGTCAAAGACAAAGAATTGCTATCGCAAGAGCAATAATATTGAGACCAAAGCTTATCCTGCTTGATGAACCTACATCTGCGCTTGATGTCTCGATACAAATGCAAATAATTAAATTGTTAACACAATTGCAAGATGACCTGGGATTAGCTTATTTATGCATAAGTCATGACCTGAGAGTCATCAGAGCACTTTCTGATTTGGTGTACGTTATGAAAGATGGTGAAGTAGTAGAGTCGGGCAGTTCAGATCAAATATTTGATTCACCGCGTCATCCTTATACTCAGGAGCTATTACAAGCTGCTATAGCTTAGAATACTTTTAGAGCTATTTCTCGCTTATAATTATCTAATATGTCGGACAACAAAAGAAAGTATTCTTCAGTTATCGTTGATGGAGTTGAGCAAGCTCCATCAAGAGCTATGTTGCGTGCTGTTGGATTTGAGGACGAAGATTTTTCTAAACCGCAGGTCGGTATTGCTTCGACTTGGAGCATGGTTACACCATGCAACATGCACATCAATATTTTAGCTGAAGCTGCTGCTGAAGGAGCGGATAAAACAGGATCAAAATCTGTAATTTTTAATACCATTACTGTTTCAGATGGAATTTCAATGGGTACCCAAGGAATGAGATATTCCTTAGTTTCAAGAGAAGTAATTGCAGACTCAATAGAAACGGTAGTTGGAGGCCAGGGGTTTGATGGACTGGTTGCTTTAGGTGGCTGTGATAAAAACATGCCTGGATGTTTAATGGCAATTGCCAGATTAAACAGGCCTGCAGTCTTTGTTTATGGCGGGAGTATTAGACCAGGAAAAAATAGAACGGATGTAGTTTCAGTGTTTGAAGCGGTGGGGCAACATTCAGAAGGTAAAATTACTGATATTGAATTAACCCAAATTGAATCTGAGGCGATACCAGGACCAGGGTCCTGCGGAGGGATGTACACAGCGAATACCATGGCTTCTGCTATTGAAGCCATGGGCCTGAGTCTGCCTAACAGCTCAGCCCAAGAAGCCGTATCTAAGATTAAATTGGAGGATTCCAGGGCAGCCGGTGAGGCGGTTAGTAATTTAATAAACCTGGGCATTAGACCTAGGGACATTCTTACGAAACAAGCTTTTGAAAATGCGATTACAGTAGTCATAGCATTGGGTGGCTCTACTAATGCCGTGTTGCATTTATTAGCAATTGCCCATGAGGCAGAAGTTGATTTGACCATGGATGATTTTGAAAGAATTGGAAAAAGAACTCCAGTATTAGCAGACGTAAGACCTAGCGGTAATTACTTAATGTCAGAACTAATAGAGATTGGAGGAATTTTGCCTTTGATGAGTACTTTATTAGAAAAGCAACTCTTGGATGGAAGTCAAATGACTGTTACGGGAAAAACTTTGGAAGAAAATTTAGTTTCAGTTCAAGATTATCCCGAAGATCAATCCATAATACATACTTTTGAAAAACCCATTAAGAGCGATAGTCATTTAAGAATGTTATACGGAAATCTTGCTCCCGAAGGAGCTGTTGCTAAAATTTCTGGCAAGGAAGGAACAAACTTTACCGGCAAAGCTCGAGTTTTTGATTCAGAAGAAGATGCCATGAAAGGAATTATGAATGGAGAAATAGTACAGAACGATGTTCTTGTCATAAGGTATGAAGGTCCTAAGGGAGGCCCTGGCATGAGAGAGATGTTAAGCCCGACAGCAGCAATCATGGGCAAAGGACTTGGAGATAAGGTTGCCTTTCTAACAGACGGTAGATTCTCAGGTGGAACCCATGGTTTTGTAGTAGGACATATAACACCCGAGGCTTATGACGGCGGACCTCTGGCAATCGTTGAAGATGGTGACGAGATAACAATAGATGCTGATTCAAACCAAGTAAATTTAAATATTTCTGACCAAGAAATAGCTTCTAGAAGTAAAAAATGGGTGCGCCCCAAGAACACAATAGAGAAGGGTGTTTTAGGCAAATATAGAACTTTAGTTTCTTCTGCTTCTAAAGGAGCAGTAACAACATAATTTTATTTCGCTTGATGGACTTGAAAAAGTTTAAGACAGCCTCAATAATGAAATAAGAGGTAGAGAAAACTTTACCATTAATATATCCAAGGAGGATTTATGAACGTTGTCACACTAACAGATGACAATTTCGAAAATGAAGTAGACGCTTCAGAAAAACCAGTATTGGTAGACTATTGGGCTACTTGGTGTGGGCCCTGTAAAATGGTTGGACCCATAGTCGAAGAAATAGCAATTGAATATTCGGACAGATTGAAAGTAGGAAAGTTGGATGTAGATTCAAATCAGGCATCTGCAGCAAAACAAAACGTCATGAGCATTCCCACATTGGCAATTTTTAAAGGCGGTGAATTAGTTGCTCAACAAGTAGGAGCATTAAGTAAAACTCAACTTACGCAATTTATAGAATCCAACCTCTAAAGAGAAATAAGTAGACGCCCCAGAACAAGGGTGTTAAGTTATTTTAAGTTCCAAATCATTTTTTCCCAAAGCAACCTCCTTTTTCAAATAATCTAATCGAATTTTATGCAGTTATCAGAATTAAAAACTATGCCAGTAGAAGACCTAACCAAGCTGGGTGAGTCTTGTGGTGTTGAAAATGCTTCCCAAGCCAAAAGACAAGACGTAATTTTTGGAATTCTTAAAAGTAAAGCTAAGAGCGGAGAAGATATAGAAGGTGAGGGCGTGCTTGAGATCTTACAAGACGGTTTTGGTTTCTTGAGATCTCCAGATTCATCTTATTTGTCAGGTCCGGATGATATTTATGTTTCACCAAGTCAGGTGAGGCGATTTGGCTTAAGAACAGGGGATACTGTTAAAGGAAAGATACGATCACCTAAGGACGGGGAAAGGTATTTTGCAATACTAAAAATAGAACAAATTAATTTTGAAGATCCAGATAAGGCTAAAAATAAAGTTGCTTTTGAAAACTTAACTCCTTTATTCCCAGATCAGAGAATGTTTTTTGAACTGGGTAGTGGTAGTACTGAAGATTTATCTGCAAGAGTAATTGATCTCACTGCACCTACGGGTAAAGGCCAAAGGTCGTTAATTGTTTCACCTCCTAAAGCAGGTAAAACACTATTATTGCAGAGTATCGCTCACTCAATTGAAAGAAATAATCCTGAATGTAAGATTATGGTTTTATTGGTGGATGAGCGACCAGAAGAAGTTACTGAGATGAAAAGATCTGTTAAAGGCGAAGTAATTGCTAGCACTTTTGATGAGGCGCCGACAAGGCACGTTCAAGTTGCTGAAATGGTAATTAATAAAGCCAGAAGGTTGGTTGAGCACAAGCACGATGTTGTTATATTGTTGGATTCTATAACCAGATTGGCCAGAGCTTATAATTCAACTCAAGCAGCTTCAGGTAAGATTTTAACCGGTGGTGTGGATGCTAATGCCCTCCAAAAACCAAAGCGATTCTTTGGTGCTGCCCGAAATATTGAAGGTGGAGGCAGTTTATCTATCATAGCTACGGCTTTGATTGACACAGGCTCGCGTATGGATGAAGTAATTTTTGAAGAGTTTAAAGGAACAGGAAACTCAGAAATTAATTTGGACAGAAAAATTGCAGAGAAAAGAGTATTCCCAGCTATTAATATCCGCAAAACGGGAACAAGAAGAGAAGACCTGTTAACAGAAGATTTAGAGTTAAGAAATATAACAATACTTAGAAAATTACTTAATGAAATGGACGATACTGCTGCCATGGAATGGGTTCTTGATAAGCTGAAAGATTATAAGACCAATGCTGAATTTTTTGATTCAATGAAAAGGAAGTAAACCCTCAGGTTTTTTTATTTACATCAATTTCTTTTTTACTTTTAGTTCCAAAGAATAAAACTACTCTATCAAAAATACCTAGAGTTAAAATTAAGCAAAGAGTCAAAGACACTATTAATAAGACTATCACCTGACCGGATAGATTGATCTCTTTTCCATTGACTATGATTACCAGTGGGTCCAATAAAAAATTACTTTCACTTGTGAATAAAACCATTACAGCCGCAGATATTATTGCCAAAAGATAAAGTCTAGCTTTCATTTCTGTAAAGGCTATAGCTTGTTTGACCGCCTTTTGATTTTTTAATTTCTTTCCATGACATAAAGTTCTTCTCAAACCCTACTTCTGATTCAACATAGATTAAAGAACCTTCATGCAGTAGTTTAGTTTTGCTGAATTTATTGTACACACTATTCAAAAAGTCTTTTCTAAATGGGGGGTCTAAGAAAACAATATCAAATATTAAGTTAAGTTTCTCCAGAGGGTATTTCAAAGAGTCAGTATGAATAACTTCAGCTTTTGGCGTTAAGGAAAGTTTTTCTAGTAAGTTATTTATAATTAAGCAAAGTTCTTTATTTTTTTCTAAGAAAATAACTTTATCTGCACCTCTAGACAGGGCTTCTATTCCAAGTGCTCCTGTTCCAGAAAACATATCTAGGCAGATGGATCCTTCTATATCATGCATTAACCAGTTAAAAAGTGTTTCTCTTACCCTATTTTCTGTAGGTCTTATAGTCTCAGACGGTTTGTAAGGAATCTTGGTTCCTTTATGCATCCCTCCAATAATTTTTGTGTGTGGTTTTCTCTTAGGCATAATTTAGGTTAATTTATTTTACTATTAACTGGAAACAAAAAATAAGACATGCTAGCGTGCGCACTCAATGAAAGGTTCAGAATTAAAAAAAGAGTTTATTAATTCTATGAGAGGAGTTTCTTCCACGGTCAATGTTATTTCTTCACAATACGAGGATACAAAACATGCAATGACAGCCTCATCTGTTGTTTCGTTATCCTTGGATCCTCCGTCCATGCTAGTTTGTGTTAATAAAGAGGCATCCATTCATCAGATCTTAGAAAAAGAAAGATTCTTTTGTATTAATATTCTCGCTAAAGATCAAATAGATTTAGCCAACCTTTGTAGTTCTGCTGATAATGAAGATTCTAGATTTAATTCTGAAGAGTGGTCTTTGATGCAAGGTATACCTTATAATAATGAATCAAGTGCAAATATTTTTTGCCGTTGTTTTGACTCTTTTTCCCATTCAAGCCATACGGTTTTTTTTGGAGAAGTGGTAGAGGTCATTAATAACAACAAGGAAGGCCCGTTGATGTATGGAGCAGGAAAATACTTAGTTTAATTCATGAAGAAGCTGTTTACTTTTTATATTTTTATCTTGTCAGTATCTCTTTTTAGCGATGAACCGTACGTGTATATCATTGAACCAAAAGACGGCTCTGAAGTTATAAATCCTGTAAGAGTGGTCTTTGGTCTCTCAGGGATGGGAGTAGCTCCAGCAGGAGTTGATAAGTCAGGTACCGGTCATCATCATCTACTTATAGACGTAAAGCAGTTGCCTGATCTAACTAAGTCCATTCCCACAGACAAGAATCATTTGCATTTTGGTGGAGGTCAAACAGAAACCACCTTAAATTTAAAACCTGGCAATCATGATCTGCAATTACTTCTCGGGAATTGGTTCCATGTGCCGCACTCTAGTCCGTTAATATCTAAAAAAATAACCATAAAAGTAAAAGAATAAAGGTTTCATGAATACTTTAAAACTGCGATTTAGCTTATGGCTTTTAATATTCAGTATGCCTATTTTTTCTGAGATAAAGGTTGATGGTATTTTAGATGATCCAGAATGGAAGGATGCCAGTCAGGTAACAAAATTTTATGAGGTTTTTCCATACTCATTAAATGAAGTAACTGATTTTAAGACTGTAATACTTATCCAAGAGTCAGAAAAGGGTATTTATTTAGGTTATAAGAACTATCAGTCCAATGAAAGCATGAGGTCTCAAAATCACGAAAGAGACAACGAGAGATCCATTGCCGATAAAAATGGAGTGACGATAGATTTTGATGCCGATGGTTTAACCGGGTATCAATTTTTTGTTTCTTCAGGGGGTTCTATAGGTGACGCAACTTATAGAAATGAGAATGATAAGAATACCGATTGGGATGCAGACTGGTTATCGGCAACAACCACTGGAGAAGGTGTTTGGTATTCAGAGGTTTTTATACCCTGGTCAGTTGCTCCAATGAAAGCTCAACCAGGTCCTAACAGGAAAGTTAAATTAGGATTTTATAGAATGATGGCTGGTTATAGCAGAGTCTTCGCTACGATCAAGGGAAGTCCTTATCAAAATATCTACCTATCTGCTTTTAATGACTTTACTTTTACTAACTATAAATCTTCTAAAATAGACTATTTCCCTTATCTCACATTAAATGAAGACAGGCTAGAAGGAGAAGTTGATAACAAAACAGGGGCAGAAATTTTTTGGAAGATTGATTCCAGCAGACAATTAAATGCTGCCTTTAATCCGGACTTTGGGCAAGTTGAAAGTGATGCAGTGGTGGTAAATTTTTCTGCTTCTGAAACTTTTTATTCTGATAAAAGACCTTTCTTCTCTGAAAATCACAATCTGTTTAATGTTCAGGGCTATAGATTTTTCTATGTCATAAATACAAGAAGGATTGGAGCATCACCCGATTACAATTGCTCTGAAGACTTTTCCTTAGAAGAAGAACAATGCAAGGATAATCAAAAGGGAGCAAACGATATAGATGCTGCTTTTAGGTACACTCAACAGGGAGAAAATGTAGACGTTGGTTTTCTTGGGGCCTTCGAAGCAAACGAAAAATTTAGTGAAGGCAAGGATTTTTACGCAGCAAGATTAAGAACGAAAAGAGATAATCTCTCCTTTGGTTATTTGGGGACTTACGTTAATAGGCCGGTGATTAATAGAACGGCAAAGGTAAATGCCCTGGATTTTGAATACAGACCCTCCAGCATCAGGAGGCTATCTGGAGCGGTTCTTACATCTGATGTAAACGGCGAGACAGGCTACGGATTTAACTTAGGGTACGGTCACGACCCAAGCAAGAATAGGCATAACGGAGTTGGTGTTTATTATTTTGATGAAAATCTTGATATAAATGACATGGGTTATCTGGCTAGGAATGATTGGTTGATGATAGGTGGAAGAGCATCGATTAAACAAACTGATTTTTCTCAAGATTCTATTACCAGAGCTAGAAAATATGAAATTGGATACAGCCTTAAATCAACTTCTAATTTTGAGAAAGAACCATCAGGGCTTTCTTTTTCAGCAGAAAATTCTTTCACGAATACTTCCGAAATTAAAGCAGAGGTTTTTTACAGAACCACTGGAAAGGATAATCGAATAACAAGAAAATCTGCACTTTCCCCTTTTATAAATATGCCAAAGGGATATGGGGTGGAACTTGAGTACAGTGGCCCAAGAGATGATTTTTTTCAGTACGGTTTTGAAGTTGATCGTCGTCAGGGCAGTCGATATTCTGCTGCTTTAGGATGGCAAACTTCGTATCAGGCAAATATCAGTATTTCCCCTGCAGATACACTTTCGCTGAGTTTGTTTTACAAACACGGCCAAGAAGAGGCCTGGCTGAATTGGTTGCAAGACAACGTTTTAGGCACTTACGAAAAGAAACAAAGGACTACTATCGCAGGTATGCAATGGTTTAAAGGCAACAAACATGAATTAAGAATTAAGGCTCAAATGGTGGCTTTTACTGCCAGGGATCCTAAGGCTTATTTAGGGGATCTCTATGGAAACTTGAACCCTTCAAATATCAACTTGTCTCCAATAACGCTTAGTGAGTTGGCCTTTCAAGTCAGATACAGATATGAACTTATGCCATTGGCTTACTTGTACGTTGTTTACACCAAGGGAGGGCGAATCGTAGCTGATGATACTGAAGACGGTTTAAGTGAATTATACAAGAGACCCTGGAATGACCCACAGAGCGACAACTTCACCGTAAAACTTAGGTATAGGTTTTAAAATCAATTCTTTAATTTAGATACGCTTTTAAATATCAGTACCAGTCTATTGCCTGCTTGTATTTATCTACTCTGACTATAGAATGGCAGATTATTTTTAGGAGTAAATGTCTTGCATAGGAAGCTAAGTTTCTTTTCTGCCCTCGTCTTAACCTCTTCATTTTTTATCTCAATACCCGTTTATACCCTGGATATAAAGATTGATGGGGTGTTGGATGATGAGGATTGGTCTTCGGCAAGGGAGTGGACTAAGTTTTACGAATCGATGCCATTTTCTTTAGGTGAACCCAAACATTACCAAAAAGTCTTAATTCAAGAAGATGAGAAAGGAATGTATTTTGGCTTCATCAATGAGCAATCAAGAGAGTCAATTCGTTCAAATAAACACGAAAGAGACGATGAAATGGGGAACGCTGACAAGGCAGGCTTAGCAATCGACTTTGATGGTGATGGTCTTGCTGCTTATGGATTTACCGTTTCTGCCGGAGGTTCAATAAGTGACGGTATTTACAGAAATGAAAATGAAGTCAATTATGACTGGGATGCTGATTGGGATTCTGCTACTCATATTGAAGGCGATGCTTGGTTTATTGAAATGTTTATTCCGTGGAGTATTGCCCCGATGAAATCAAGAGAAGGAGATGTGAGAAAGGTCAAATTATCCTTTTGGCGAATGGTTA
>Ga0209091_10000282_pt1 | contig 50357 bp, 60 predicted proteins | sample ArcticOcean_MG_C_6_FD_187438 | JGI IMG/M metagenome (GOLD analysis project Ga0209091, IMG submission 187438) | Marine microbial communities from western Arctic Ocean - ArcticOcean_MG_CB8_128 (SPAdes) (version 2) | ecosystem: Environmental > Aquatic > Marine > Oceanic | place: Arctic Ocean...
CATATTGCATATTCACAAAATTAAAGAATCTCTCACAGAAATCGTTCCCGTGACCTTGTTTCATTTTTCTCCACAAGATTGGGTTACGTAACCATCTAGTCCACATTTTAACTAAAGGCATAAAGTCTAGCTCTTTATCTAAAGAGTCAAATATTCTATCTACTAAAGCTTGGGGCATAGGTATTGTAGATGTTACGCCGCTGTGCTTAAGGAAGAATTCTCCTGTTGCTTTGTTAACATGAATAAATTCACATTGTGTTTCAATAGTTTTAGTATAGTCTACAACACATAATGGAGCAAATTCCTCCATTACTTCGTTGTATTCTTCTACTGTAGTTACACCTTGAGCCTTATGGTCAAGCTGTTTCATTCTATCGTACAACTCTTTGCTGTACTCAACTGTAAAAGCTTTGTCTCCATAGCTCCCACAGATTTTGTCATCTATTACATTTAGTGTAATCATAATTAAATATTTAATTGGTTAAAATATGTACCGTATTTTATTCCACGGTACTTTGGAATTGTGTAATTGTTTAAACTCTTGTATATACTCAGATTTAAGTCCTAGCTTGTAGCGCACATTTTCTCCTCCATATTGAGATGTCTTAACCTCCTGTTTATTAGAGACCCAAAGGTCTGCTTCTGTTCTTGGATGGTTCTGTAAATTTACAACATGTTTCTTGAAATTGTGCGTTAAAAATATACATTCTGCTAATACTTGATCTTTATATTGAACATAATCATTCATCATGTCAAATATTTCTGCGTAGTCATCTAGCCACCCATCATACACAATAATAGGACTGTAGTTAACATGTACATCATAACCTGCGTCTATAAATGTATTAATAGCTTTTATTCTATCAATAATTTTAGATGTACCCGGTTCGTGTAGATCTGATTTATGCTGAGGCATAAGACTAAATCTAATACGTACCTTCCCTTTAGGGTCAAATGTAGTTAAGTTTGCATTTACATATTTAGTTGCAAAACTAGCCATAGCTACAGGATGGTCTCTAAAGAATTCAAACACTCTTTGCCAATCGTGATGCTTGGCATGTAATGCAAAATCTTCGTTACAACTAATGTCGTAAGTAGTAAACTCTGCATGTGTTTGATTAGGCTTCTCCACTGGAGTGAAATACGCATGATTATTAACCGAAGTTAATATATCACCCGTATTCACAGCAATAGATAACCCTTTAGCTTTATGACGTTTCATATAACAGTATGAACAGTTATACAAACAGCCATATCCAAAACTAGGACTTATAAAATCTGTGGATCTACCAGAAAAACGTATTTTAAACGTCTTCCTGGTATCCTTGGTTATGAGTCCCAAACTTCACGGGCTTTAGCTCGTAGGTAGATTCTGATTTCTTTTTCTAAAGTAGGTGACATATCGCACTCTCTTTTGTTAAGACAATCTAGCTCATCCAGGAGCGGTTTTACTTCTTCTGCAAACTCAACTATATTATCATATTTTGCTAATATATCTAAATCTGCAGCTCTAGCATTACTAATATCAGATAAGACAAACATCTCTTGTGACTTTTCTTGTATCAATTCTGCATCATCACATTCATTACAAAACTTTTGGAACTCATATAGTTTATCCATGTGCCCAGTTAGAGCTGGAGCTATATTTCTCACACTTTGATAATCGAATTCAGAATATTCATTATTCCTCATGTCTTGTAGTTCACAATAATCTTTTTGTAATTGATCGTGTATACAGCCTAATCCTTGCATAAATTTAAATTGATTTATCTTTTCTAATTTATGAGCTGTGTAATAATTTACTAGTGTTTCATCCATATTATATTCATTGTTATCGTTAGTTTGTAAAAATAATTCGTCTATATGCCTAACGTTAGGGTTTTGTTTAATAAATTTAACTTTATTTTCACTAACACGTATAAGTTGAGGCGCATCCCATCCTTGAATAGGTTTAGCCCAATCTTCATATCCGTCATCATGATTATACTTCTTGTACCTAACAGGAGCATCATCAAACCAGAAAACAGGCCAGTCATAACCTTTATCCCAACTACTGAAACTAGTATCTGGATAAACTTGTTTATGATTAGGTTGAATATTCTTAAGAAGAAGAGCAGCTGCTTTCATCTTACTTTCGTCTTCTCTAGTACAATAATAAGTACGATACTTACTATTCATAAGATCTATAGTTTTAGGCTCTATTTTATCCATAGTAAAATTATCATCTTTTTTATCATCATATCTAATAGTGTAAGCAACTATCCTCTTTTCTATCTCCCGGCGTTCTGCAGCAGATAGATTAGAAAACTTGGCTTTCTCTTCTTCTTCAGATTCTTCTTCCTTACAGTTAGTTAGCCATTCTTCAGGAATTTCAACATCATCATAGCTTTTATACCACTCCGATGCTTCAATAAGCTTAAGTATAGCGTTACGTTTAGCTGTAACTCTGTTCTTTTCTTTCATAACTTTTTGAATAGCATCAGGATTACCTGCAGCTTTTACAAGAGCTTTATTAAACTTTTCGTCTAAATCATCTAAAGTATAAGTAGCAACATGATGTTTATTATAATTAGACTCAGCATCCTCCATAAGATACATATCTTTATACTTAGACCATTTACCGTCTCTTGAATAAAAATGTTTAGCATCAAACCCATTCCAATCTTTAATTATGTCTCTCTTAATACCGTCATAACGATCTTCATAAGGCTTCATAATCTGAAGACCTTCAAATAGTTTATTAGCTGGACCATACTTAATCCTAGGATCAGGACCAAACTTAGGTTTTAGTGCCTCAGTGTCTATAATACGTGCAAGTTTATTAAGAATTTTATTCTCACTACTGTTACCAGTAATAATAGATCTACAAGCATCTATCCACTTAAGGAAATCAGTTTCTTGTAACTCTTCTTCTATAATATCACTAGCTTCTTGAGCAGCTGCCATGATAACACTTTTAATGTATTTCTTAGTAGCCTCATTCCATATAACTTTCTCACGAGATGGAGTAACATCTACACCCTCTTGTAATATAGTTTCTACGCCGTTCTCATCGACAATAACTTGTCTTGCTGGACATTTGAATGCTATAGATCCATACATACTTTCCATTTCTAGTTCACGAAAGTCAATATAACCGTAGTTAATACCTGTAGTAGCGTTCTCGTCTTTAACAAGCACAATGTGTGGTTTATTAAAGTAATAAGAATTAGATACTATTAAATTTTTAGAATTGTAAAGAATTTCAGCTTTAAAGTCAACGTTTTTCTCTTTCTCATAAGCATCTTCATCTGTATCTAGAATTTTAAAGTTAACATTATCAAAATACATTAACTGCTCTTCTACAGCTTCCTCAAACTTACTACGATTGTGCTTCTTAACACCAAATGATACAGTAGTTTGATTCTTACTTCCATGATTCTCATAATATACTTTTGTACCATCACTAAAAGTAATAAATGGATTAGGTTTACCTTCTTCTACATTAAATGCAGGTATAATAAAATCAGTCTTGTAATTGTAACAGTTACATTTAAAACGCATACCATTATATATAGTCTCTATAGTATAGAAATCTATACCAGTTGAAAGTGCAGACTTAGCACCAAGACCAAAAGCTCCAAAGTTTTCACTGGTATTTCTTTTCGTAGAATAACCCAGTTCTAATATACCTTCTAAACGTTTTGCTCCAATACCTACACCATAATCAGTGACTGCAAATGTATCACAGTATCCTAGACCTTCATTTTTAGTGTATACTAAATCTATATGCTCTGCTACATGATCTAATGAGGCTATATTGTAATAGCTTGCATCAAAATTACTATCTTCATAAGCTTCTCCGTGCCTTTCAATATAGTAGTCTTCAACTTTCTTTTCTCCTCCTAATATTTCTATAGCTATTTCTTTCTCGCGCTGAGAGTCACATGCATTTGTAACTAACTCTCTAACTGTAGACTGGACGGGCATAGAATACTGAGTAGACTGAAGAATATCAAAGACCATCTTCTCTGCGCCTTTATTGATGCGCTTAGCAATGCCGGCGTTACCTTGCATTGGTTTGTCAATTGTTTTAATACTCATATTTTTTTATTTTGTTTATTAATTTTATAAATTTTACTTGATTAGATGTTAAGAGCTCTACTGGAAATGGAAAATAATGTTCTTCTGCCCTTGTATTCACTGACGTTATAGTAAAAGATCTAGACTTAGCTCCGTGTTTTTCAAGCTCAGTAATTGTACTTTTGTACTGCTCTTCAACAGCTGTTGCTGCATCAGTGCTTATCTTAAAATGCCATGAATCTATATCCCAAGTCGGTATATATAAATGTTGTGCTCTATATCCACTACCACAACTATCTCCATTCCATGCAAGGAATATTACAGGATTGCTCCATTTACCGTCTATAGATAATACAAGATCTCCTTCTTTTAGGGTTTTAACCCATTCTTTATAGTTTCTACCGATCATAATCCCATATCTTTACGTTCATCCATACGATCTTCTAAAAAAGAATCATGCATTTTTTCTGCATATTCATAATCCTTTTCAGGTTCCTCAAAGAAATCATCACATGTTTCACATATGAATCCTTCTGCAGGTTCTGCATGCTCTAGACAACCTTTATCTGAGCATATACCATTAAGTATTGGTGCGTCACAGCAATAGCTGGGTCCGTCTTCATTATCTGTGTATTCTGCCCCACAGCAGGGACTGACTAATTCTGTCATAATAAATGTTTAATTGGTTAATAAAAAGAAAGGGGAGGCTTAACAGCTCCCCCCCAATCTATAATTGTTTTATAAGATCTACAACTTCATCTACTTGCTTTTTGTTTCTTGGCATAAAAAGCACGTATTGTTTGTTGTTGTCTTTAAGATGTTTCTTGAATAGTTTCCATCTTAATGGGAAAGACTCATTTGCATAGCCTTTAGTTTCAATAATCCATTTCCCTTTTGGATCTACAAAATCAGGAGTGTAAGTAATTGGTCTAATCTTACTTCCTTTATTATATAGTTTTTTAGCAGTACCTTCATAACATGCTTGAGGATACAATAACGCATCAAAAATAGTAAAAGTATATGCTTCATATTCTACTAATATATCAGCTTTCTCTAGTTCTTTGTAACAGTATAGTTCTAAATTAGATTGAAAGTTATGTCCATCATATGTAGACTTTTTAGCGTTTTTAACTTTACTTCGTCCCTTCCAAGCCATAGTTCATAACATTAGTTTGAAGATACCCTTCCAATCCTCTATTCTTATTCCAGATAAATGCTTGTCCACATCTTAATGTACCAACGTATCCTTGAGTTTTATGCCAAGCATCGTTACCACATATAGAGGGTATAAATCTAACTTTAGTTCCCATGTATTCATTGAGCATTTCTTTATGCTTATGTCCACAATGTACTTCCCTAACTCTACACCTACTCCACATTTCTGGTTGTTCTGTAGCAATTAATAAAGGCAATTCTTGAGCTTTCTCTTTATCACCATGAGTAAACATGATCATATTTGTACCATATTCATAGTACTTACGAGTATCTAAACTATTGTCTACATTTACATTCTTGTTCTTATGATACATAGCATCTAAAACTTCACCCACATAGAACATACGCTCAAAGTCATGGTTACCTTGTATAACTACTACATCTACAGGGGCAAATTGCGCTAAGTAATCAATTGCTTTCATAACTAAATTCCAATAACCTCTAAAAGATTGACGCCACAGCATATGATCTTGTTGAGGTGTACCTTTAGTTGTAGCTCTTGAAAAACCTTCTGAGTTAAGACCATCATTCCCTACTGGTAATAGGAATCTGTCTATTTCTACTCCGTCAGCTTTTTTATGAAGATCTACAATTGCTTTCATATACTGTTCTTCTATTGCATTTGTAGGGTCATCAGTTATCTTACCATAATGAATATCTGGCAAAGAGATCTCATAACAAATAGGATCTTTAGCTTTTTTATAAGCAATCTTATTTACTTTATGAGAATGAGTTTTAATATAATTTAATAATTCATCTTTAACTTGCGGCTGTTCATGCCACTGATTATGTGTTACTACACTATATCGCTGCTCTCCATTAAAGTTTTGCCAAAATTTTACAGATTTAACATCAGCCATAGTTAATCCATTATCTAATAGATGTTTTGAAAATGCTTGGCTTTCACTCAACGCGTGGCCATTGTCGTTATTCATTCTCTCTTGTACCCACTCTTCAGAAGTTACAAGTTTTTTACAATCTCTGATAATAGCTATATCTACATCCCATTTATCTGCTAACCATTGTGCTCCTTTTTTTAAGAATCCTTTTCGGGTCCTCAGTTTTTCAATAATTTCATCTCTGTCCATTTAATATGTTTTTAAGTTCGTTAAAATTGCCTACTTTGCTGACTAAATCGGAAGGGTCTTTCGATTCAAATTCGCTAGGTATACAAATGTTATTAAACCCATATAAGTCACAGATTTGTTGAGCTACTCTTTGCCCTGGATTAGCCGCTTTGTCAAAATCGTTGTCATATAAAATTTCTATCGTACGAAATCTGTCTTTTAACTCACTTATTAAATTGTTATCTGGTATTTGCATTTCGCTTTGCATGGCAATAGCATTGTAACCTGCTGCATATAAACACATAACATCTTTTAATGAAGAGGTAATGATAAGCTTCTCACCTTTATTTGGGAGTTGGTTGTACCCTTGTACATCCGTCTTTTTAGTATTGCTTACCCATTTATTCTCTTCTTCATAAGGAGAATAGATTTTATATCGACTTTTAAATTTAAAAGCATATGTTACTGATTTACACGTAAATCTATTATCGTTCACCCACAAATGACTTATTGGTTCAACGGCAAACATAGTAAGTATTTTCTTACTGACCAAGTATTTAGACCAAAATTTCGCATCGTCTTTACTCCAGAGTCGGTTTTTCTTTTGAATCAAAACCGAAGGCTTTTTAAATTTAGGCGATGATTGCCTTAATGCCATGCATCCCATAGTAAATTCGATAACGTCTGTTTTTGAATGTAATCCTAATTTAAAATCACAATCAATAATTCTTAAACAGTCGTAAAAAGAACAATTAAATTTAAAACGAACATAACTAAAACAGTCAAATGTATGCTCAGAATGACCAAAATCTTTGTATAGAAGTTTACCATTATAAGGTATGATAGAAACTGTAGGACTCTTATCGCTTCTCAAATCACTCTTAAACTTTTTACCTAATTCTTTAAAAGTAGGACAATAGTACATAAAAATGTCATACTCGGAAATTTTCCCAAGTATGACATCAGTATGTAAATGATCTGAACTATCTCTACTTTGAATAGCCATTAGAACGGCGCATCCTCAGTTTGTTTAACACCATTTTGAGGGCTATCAGGCATAACCCAATCTTCCTCTTCTTTTATAGTATCAGGAGTAACTAGTGTAGCTGTAGAAACATGTGTTCCCCATTTAAGGTCTACGTTAAAGTCAGCATTAAATGCTCCATACTCATCATTTAAAGATTTAGTAAATAAATCATCTCTTTGAGGTTTAACTCTACCAAAGTATTTAACATACGTTGTTTGGTATTTAGAGTCTTTAACACCTACTAGTAATCTTACCTCATTATCAGATAAAGCATGAACTAAAGCTTTAAGTTCTGATACATTTCCTTGAGATATATCTTTCATAGTTTCATATGATACTTCATCTCCATTAGCTACGTTAGCCCAAGCTTTAGTAAAATTAATTAATGTTTCTTCTCCAACAAATGCTGGTCTTTGGTCTTCTGGTTTCCACCAGTCATATGATGGAGCTTCTTGTGACCATGTAGTTTGCCCAATACTGTTTATCCATTGATTCTTACCTGATTGCGATACTCTTTCTTTTGGTTGCATTAAAACTTCTACTTTAACTGTAGTTTCTTCATTTTTTACCCAAAATACAATTTTTTTGTATTCTTGATCAGAAAATGCAACATCATAATTAGGCTCTGTTTTCACAGGTATATTTAATGTATGTAGTTCTGCCATAGTAGGATTAACTGCTATAACTTTAAAATTTGAGATTCCAGAGTATAATTTTACTCCTCCTGCTACTTCTTCAGTACTTGAATTGCTTTTTATTGCCATTTTATTTAGTTTTTTTATTAATAATTAAATTCATTTTGTTCAACTTCGTCATCTTCATCAAAAGATTCTCCAAACTCTTCAGCTTGTTGCTCTTCTACTAGCTCTAGAGTATCTTCTATTGTAGGAAGTGCTTCTTCTACAGGAATACTAGTTTGATTAGGATCTACTTGTTCGTCACTGTCATCTACAAATTCAAAAGATAATTTTCTAACTTTCTTAGCTTTTTTACCTTTAAGTGTAGGATGCTGGAACATTTGAGTTACTTCCCAAGTTTCTAATCCGTACTTTTCCTTAATACCATCTCTACTAATACCATTTTCTAAGTCTTCTAAAATCATTGTTGTAGTAATTTTGATAGGCGTTTCTTGTTTTACAACTGCGCCTTCAGTTGGTTCGTTTGCTTCAATCATTTGTTAATGTTTAATTAGTTAATCTATAAATATTTTTGACCATTCTAAAGGCATGGCCTTACCTTTCAAGTGTTCGCATCTAGTTCCTGCAGTGATGTCTTCCAAAGAGTCAAAGCTAATCATAGTTTCTTCTTTCTCTCTGTATATATATCCAACAGCATCTGCATTAGTACAAGTAATTTGCTTGATCTTACCAGTTAAATCAAGGTCCTTAACAGCAACCTCTTTACCTTTCTTCTCAAGCATCTTATCTTTTAAGTGTCCAACTAAGATAATATGATCCGCTAGTTTATTCAATTTATCCATCCATTCCTTATAAGCAAGTCTTAAATATAAGTATCCAGCTCCATTAGGTAGTGATAGCACTGATGCCCCAGGGTTCTTTTGATCAAAGTTTTTACCCATAGGAGTTTTCATATAAATTTGTTTAGCATATCCTTCGCACCATTCTTCTAGTTTAGATATAGTGTCAATTGCTATGTATTTATAAGGTCTCCCTTTCTTCATGATTTCTGTTCCAATAGTTTGTAAATCTCTCAGATTGTGTGCTTTTATTTTTAAAGCATCAATCATATCTGATCCATCTTCTAAATCAATTATTAAACAATTATCAAGTTCTGACAATACTGTAGTCTTACCTATTTTAGGGGCCCCATATATTATCATGTTCTTAGGCGATTTACGGGACGCCTTAACCTTCTTAGTTGGTAATTCCATATTACTTATCATCATTTTTGTACCATACTCCATAAACTTTAACGTTATGAGGCGCGGTACACATTAATACTCTTTTTTCTATTATCTTGTCTTTGTCTTGTGTTTGATCTTGATACTTTGGATTCTTGCTGTTTAGCTTTCTTTTTTTCATATAATTCTATATTTTTTAATAGTTTTTGATTTTGCCTACCCATGATTATAATCTGCTAACAGTTCATTTTTATGGTCTAGCTCTTTTAATAGTTCTTTTTCTGTTCTATACATTAGTAAAAACATTACATAAGAACCTATAAGCATTCCCACTGTTAAAGATATTGCAACAACAGGTAGCCCGGATAATAAGTGTGTGTAATCTATCATAAGTTATATTTTTTGATTAAATCTGATTTCATTCTTTTTAATTCATATGTTCTTGCTCTTGTAGAAGGAAATGCAGTGCTTCCACTTACGACTGTAGTATATTCTCTTTTATCGTTTTCAAGTTTTTTAATAGTAATGTTAAGATTGTTTATAATTTCTTTTGCTTTATCTATTCCCATCATTCCGCTCTCCTCCAATTAGCAATTCCACCGCCCAATCTGTTTTCAGGACTATCGTCTTCTTCTTCTCCTAATAAATGTCTAACATAAGAATTAGCCATCTCTAATTTATCTATCTTTAGTTCAAGGTTTTTAATATCAGTGTCTGAACCTGCTGGTCCAGGAACTCCTTGAAGTCCTTGTTCACCTTTTTCGCCTTGATCTCCAGAAGCTCCTTTAGGACCTCTAGCTCCAGTAGCGCCAGTAGCACCGTCTAGACCTTCTTTACCATTTGTTCCATCTATTCCATTTACTCCATCTGTACCTCCTTCACCATCTGCACCATGTAATCCATGCTCACCATCTTTACCGTCTTCTCCATTTCTACCAGGTAACCCAGTATCTCCTATAGTACCTTTCTCTCCATGAATGCCTTGGTCTCCTTTTTTAAGTTTAAAATGACTCTCTGATATCTTTTTTATAATTCTGTTTTCTATTTGTGATGTAATATACATCCCTACTGCTACTCCTACACCTAATACAGTGCATAATAATACTATATCCATAATTTTAACGCCTATATTAGTGAGCAGGACTTTTCTCGGTTATTGTTTAATTCGTTCGTTAATTGTAAAAGTTGACATTTCTGCTTCAAAAGGTATAATTCCTAACATGCCGTCTCTATTTTTTTCTATGTGTACTGCTAATAATCCCATAGGATCTTCACCGCAATAAGTGTCTGTTATACCATATAAATCATGAGGCCTCTGAAGCATCATAACAACGTGTGCGTCTTGACCAATACTATCACCACCAAATAAATCTGTTAGTAATGGTTGATATTGATTTTTAGCACGATGCTCTTGTTCTATGTTACGATTCAATTGAGATATTAAAATATTAATAGTCCCCATTTTAGCTTGTAACCACATACACCCTTTAGATACTTCATTTAGTTTTTGTAGCTCATTTTCTTTATCACTTAATATAAGTCTAGAGTGATCAAATACATTAACTATAGTATAATCTGGTCGTTTATTAGTTATCTCTACATTAGCTTCTTTAATAAATTCCATATTTCTAGGTATATTATTAAAATAGATAGGATAATGAGCGTACTTAAGAACCTCTGCTTTGAATGCCTCATAAGCATCCTTTTCTAACTTTCGTTCTACAGATAATAACTCAGCAACTTCTTTGTTAGTTCCTTTAGCACCTGCACGCATGATCTGTTGATGGCCTGGCATTTCAAAACTCCAATACAATACTAGTAATTTCTTACCTCTATTGTTATCTAATAAATCAAATATCATTTGATTACTAAATGCAGATTTTCCTACTCCGGGCCGTCCTGCTATTACATACATCTTACCTGGTTGTAATCCTCCAAGTAAATTTCTATTTAATCTTGCCCATTTACTAGGATATACAAGCCGTTGTCCTTTAATCCCACTTTCTACTTGGTATAAGGAAGCACTAATAGCTTTGTTAATACTTTTAAATCCTCTTTCTTTAAAGGGATCTAGTGATTCGCTTTTGATCGGTTGTTGTTTCATCATTTGTTATGTTTTCATATTTTTCCCAAGTATAATTATTTAACCATGTTTCTAAATTTTGCATATATGATATGCCATCTCCTAGAATCTTTAATTGTTCATTTAGACATTCTATGATATAAGTATGTATAGATGTTCGACCTTTAGTGACTGCAAAGTATCTCTTTTTAGCTTTCTTATTTGAGTTAGCTTTTGGATCCTTTGCTCTTAATACTCTGACTCCCTGTGCAGTTCTTACTTTCCAAGGATACAACTCACATAGTTCTGTGAACATAGCATCAAAGTCTGTTAAGAAAAAGCCTGGAAATTTTTGTGTTATTATGTCATCTGTCATTAAAAATCCTTTAGTTGTTAATTGATATGTATTGGGAGAAAGAGATAATATATCTCTTAACTCAAGTTCTTGTTTAAATGTTAAGTATAACCACATATAGTCGTCTACACTTAAATCATATTCTCTTAATATATCTGTATCTATTGGTATTTCCATATACGTTTTAATTTATAGTGAGTATCTACTCTATATCCTTCTTTATCTAGAGAATTAGTCTTCCAACTAAGTATCATATAGAGTCCGGTTTCATCATCTGCGAAGCGTATATTATCCTGAGTAACAAGTATATACGAAAGGATTGCAAATATAATAATATCAATCATTCTTTCCAAATTTTTTAGGGGTTATTATAAAATCTGATGTAGTACTTTCGATAACCTCCTGTACATCTTCAGGAGAACAATTACAATTAAATGAATTGCTGATTCTTGTTGCGTATTCCGTATAGTTATCCGGTGCATGCTTCTCTGTAACTAATTCTACAGCTACAGAGAGCAATGCCCTGGACAATTTCATCGGTTCGCACTTTATTGGGTGAGCCATTTTATATTTTTTAAGGTTTTTACTGAGCTTTTCAGCCATTTCTCTTCTTGAGAATCCTTAACGTATATAATATAAATCTTTCCAATCTTGCCTTCCTCATATCTGATTAATCTTCCAACTCTTTGTATCATTGATAGAGATTTAGAAGTTAACCCACATACAATACCTATACTGGCACCTGGAGCATCAAAGCCTTGATTTAAAGATTTGGTGGAACATATTACGTTAATTTTTCCGTCGGTAAATCTTTTTAAGGCTTCAATTCTTTTCTTAGGTGTAATCCCACTATGATAAGCAACAGCATAAGGACTCACGCTTTCAGCAAGCTGACTAGTAAAAGAGTTTTTACCGCCAAAAGATATGATCTTTTTATTTAGATTGGTATAAACTATGTCTTTAAATTTTTCTATCTTGTTGTCGGCTGTGTCTACTATGTTTTTTCTTTCTCTTATTGCTTTATAAAATCCTGCAGCATGCATCCTGTCTAAAGGATGAGCGCTGTTATTTCCAATGCATGCTTTTGCTATGTTAAAAGCGTCTGGACCTAAATGGATCTTATGTTTTACAAACTCTTGATTAATCACTGTGTAATTAGCTCTTTCTTGTTCTGTTAATTCAATTGGTATACAATATATTTCATACGGTGCTACTAGTCCCAATTCAACACATTCATCTAATGAGATAGAATATACTATTGGTGCTAATGATTGTAATTTTAAATTGTAATCAATTTCTTCAGGTAAAGTTGCTGTCATACATAATAATCTACCATATGAATTCTGCGCAAAGAATTTTCTATACTCTGTACTTAGTCCTAAATGTACCTCATCACATACAACTATGTCATAATGTTCATGCATTAGTTTGTATGCGCTGTGATAACACATAATGTCTACTTGTTCTAAAACAGAATCAAAATTCCATTTATAAAACTCCTCAATAAATTGATCTTTTAACTGAGTTGTAGGGACTAAAAGTAAAGCAGATGCTTTTGGATCATCTTTAAGAGTGTGATGAATAGCTGCTACGCCACATCTACTCTTGCCAAATCCAGTACCGGCGATGATACTGCCAGTATAATTGGATTCAGCCCAAGCATTTAATGCTTTTCTTTGTTCTTGACTTTTCTTTTCGTCTGTTTTCATTTTTCTTAATGTTCTTACCATGAATTTCTGTCTAAATTTTTATTCATTACTTTTCTAATCTTGTGAACTGGTATGTTTAGATCTTCAGACATATTTGTCATGGTTTTATTAGGGTTACGGTAAAAATAATCTATTATTAATGAATCTGTTCTATTCATAATTGTATGAATATTTTTACCTTTAATCTTTTTAGCTTCATAAGCAAGTCTAAAGTCTCTAACTTGTTCAGGTTCTAATACAGTTGGGTCAATTTCATCTATTGTTTTACCACTGTATTTAAAATAATTGTCCATCTCTATTGTATTCTTTTTAAATAAAGATTTCAAGTACTTTTGCTGTTTTACTTCAGCTACGAAGTTTCTAATCAAACTTTTATCTGTCATAATATTCGTTTTAATTGGTTAATAAATTTAGTTAATAAAATAGTAAGTTACTTTTCCCAATAGTTACTTACTGTTACTTCAGCTTTTAACAAGCCATTGTCTACAATCTCTTTAGCTGCATACTCCATGATCGCCTTCATAATTACTGTCCAGTTATCTAAATACTCATTCTTACATATAGTATCTATCTGATCATGTACAGTCATCACTAGTTTTACAGGAGCATTACTCCCAGCTATATGCCCGCGCATTAATACTAAAGCACGTTTAGTCATATCTGCAGATGCTCCTTGTATTGGTGTGTTCTTTGAAGCTCGTTCAATTGTCCCAAGTTCTAACATAGCAGATTTGTTGTTCCAGATCTTAGGGTACCAATTTGTAAACCATCTTTTTCGATTGTAAGGTGGAAATGTTTTAATGTATCCAAATTTCTTCCCATAATTACCGAGTTTATCTAAAAACCCTTGTATTGAAGGAAAAGCTTTAAAATACTTATCAATTAACTGTTTAGCTTCTTCCTTAGATATATCTAAAGTTGCAGCAAGTTTGTTTGGGCCCATTCCATAGGCTAAACCAAAGTTAATAGTTTTCACATTTGTTCTAAGTTTTTTGTGTGAAGGACAATTACACTTAGTTTTACGACTAAAGTATGTACAATCATCTGTCCCACTATTCATCCATATTTCACCATATACTAGTTCAGCACAAGTTGAATGTAAGTCTTGCCCTTCTTCTAGAGCTTTTAACCAAACAGGGTCCTTAGACCCAAAGGCAATTACATTTAGTTCTTGCGAACTATAGTCTGCACTAACAAAGCTCCAATCATGGGGAGCTGTGAAGCAGTTTCTAAATCTATTGTCAGCAGGTATCTGCTGCATATTAGGTTTACTACTACTTACTCGTCCTGTATCCAGTATTTGGTGAAATGAGGTATGAATTTTATTATCTTCTCTAACATTTTCTAAAAATTTCTCTCCATAAGAAGTGAATAGTTTCATCGCTTCTTTATATTGTATATAAGTATCAATTAATTCATTATCTTTTCTAAAGGTATATAATTCTTTGCCATTAACATTATCTAATGTAGGTATAATACGTTGAAATACGTTTAATACTTGCTTAGGACTAGTCCATTTAATATTTACAGTTCTTAATTCATCAATTGGTGTAAACATATCTGCTTGTATATATTTATAAAGAAATTCTTTATACATATCGTTTTCTATCACTATATTATCTAAACATATTTCTAATCTTTTGGCATCTAATCTACTCCTGTCCTCTAATTCTTTCCATTTATCTACATCAATGTTTAATCCGTTGTATTCTATATCTGCGAAGGCTAAAACAGCCTCATTTTCTAAGTTTATAGTATTTTCAAGCTTATGGTGCTTAATGCTTGTTTCTTGCGCTTTAAGAAGTTTTGATAGTAATTCAACGTCTTTAGCTGCATACTTTATTTGAGCGTCTGTAAACGCTCCTGTGTGATTTATGAAGGAAGATTGAGCATCTTTACTTAAATCTATGTTTAATCTCCTCTTTACTGTCTCCTTTAAAGATACTGATAATTTCTTACCACATGTTAGAATTCGTTCTGCTAACATAGTATCATAAATATTCTCACAATGTATATCAAATTTCTTTATAAAATTAAGATCAAACTTAGCATTGTGGAATATCTTTAACTGTTCTTTGTTTTCTAATATCTCTTTTAAAGGATTTATATTACATTCTCTAACATCTATAATATATTGAGTGTTTTCATCTCCGATTTGTAACATTATTATGTCATCTTTGATAAAATCTAGGCCTGTAGTTTCTGTATCTACTCCTAATACTGGTTTATCCTTACAATACAACACTACATCTTCTAGTGATAGTTTGGAAGTTTGACTTATTATTTTAATCATTAGTAGTCTGTATCTAAACACTGTACTTTAATACCGCTTTCCGTCTTTTTTGGACCTATTTTTGGTGAAGGCCACCCGAATTGCATCTCATATGTCAAGTCATCTGATATGATATTTGGTAAAGTTAGTTTATAGTGGGTTCTTGACATTCTTTTTTTCCCTTGTTTATCGGTTTCAGTCCCATAAACAGGTGTTAAGCAAGTTTGTTTCATAGTATTTGTTTTAGTTGTTAATGATATAAAAATGAAAAAAGGGAAGATTTCTCTCCCCTTTCATCATTCATGTGACCAACCGTAGGTATAGTCATCGTCAATTATTTAGTTGTTCCTTAAGGTATTAGAATAAAATTATGCAAAATACTTTTATACTATCTCTAAGCTTGGAACAAATATAAGCATTTAATACATACTATACAAGCATATATTAAATCTTTTTATATTCCCATAGTTTGGTCAGTTATTTCACCTGTATTAACATTAACTTTTTCAGCAGTTTGTTCTTTACCTGGTTCTACTGCGTCTGCATCTAATGTGATGTGTTCAATAACTTCATCTTCATCTGCTAATACTACTGTTGGATTACTAAAGATATAAAAGCTCTTATGTGTAATATAAGCACCGTTTTTACCTCTTCGTTTAGCAGCAGTACTTACATTTTCTGATTGCCATTCATTTGGTTCAACTGTTTCTCTAATTTGTACTCTGAAGAATTTATCTAATTCAGGGTGATAAGGATTAAGAATGTTTAAAGGTAAACTGTCAACTTCTCTATCATTTACCATAGCTTTATCCCAGTTAGGATTCTTATCAGATACATCAACTCCAAATAATTCCATCATTCTTTTAGGTGTTGCTGTAGTCCAAGCTCTTCTTGGTCTTTGTTGAAATTGAGGATCATCTGCATTTAATGTTGCTACCGCTGACATTGCTAGTCTTGAAGGACTATTTGCCATTGCTTCTGCAAATTCTAAGTACATTTTCTCTCCACTTGCTGTTGGTCTACAATTTACTAGTAGACTTTGTCCTGGCTTTATAGTGTCCAAGGCTCCACTGTTGATTTTGTTTTGCATGTTTTTATAAATTTAAATGTTTAATTGGTGTTAGTTTTCAAGGATACTAACATCCTGTTTATTTTGTTGTTAAGCATAGTTATACAAAACTCTGCTACTGTAGGGTTAGGATGATATCGTTGAACATTCTTAATACATTTCACAAGTCTTTTTAATTGACTTACTGATTTGTTTTTAGTCGATATCCTCCTCCCCTTAAGTGTTAAGACCATTGATACATCATTAGTATACATACTACTAATGTTAAACAAGCACATAAAGTCCATATTCTAGAGCTGTCTAATTTTCTCTCTAAGTATGTAACTTTCATGTTTGCTACTTTTAATTGTTGGATGTATCTAAGCTCTTGAGTCTTCTTCATAGTTAATTGTTTTGCTAACGATGGTCCTTTCTTTTTAGGTTTAACGGTTTTTTCTGTCATTTTTTGATCTTTAATGGTTAATAGTTTGGTTAATGTTAGATAATACTTCTGTTATTTTCTTTGTTAATTCTGCATTCTTTCCTATAAGTTCTCTGTTAAGTCTAACTTCAGTTGCTAAAGTCTTAGCTATATTAGATAACTCTAATATTTGCTTGTTTAAGCTGTCGATTAGATCCATGATCTCTTTATTTGTCATTTTTAAATGGTTTAAGTAAAAGTTAGACTTAATAAATAGTTTATCTGTTAGCGTTAAGCTTAGTAAGAATGGATTGTCTTGCCCCTATTTATTAAAGTCTACACTTTATGGTTTCTTATGTATATTAATTATTTTTGTACCTCTTCTATTTAACTCAAGGTAATCACCTATTTGTATTAGTGAATACTCACCAAATGTAGAATAGTATGTTGAGCCATCTTTTAATGCTATTAAATAATAATCATTTTTATCTTTAGCGATGACTTGTCTTGTATCTGTTGTTGTCCATCTAACACCATCTTCATCAATTACAGGTATTGTTCTAACAGTATTACAAGAAGAGCAAGTTATAAGTAACATAATAAATATGATTACTGGAGTTAATAAGATACACCAACTTAATGTTGTCTCAAATATGTTATGTCTTTTATCTCTTTTTATTCTATCATAATTAGCTTTCATTACTTTAGGGTCTGATTTGTAAGGCTCTTTCATTTCTTATTTGTTAATTTCCAGTCAAAGCCAATTGATAAGCCTAACATAGTTATTGCTAGTCCATCTCTTAATTTGAATCCTATCATTATTAAATCTGCTTGACCAGAAGCAAATTCAATTTTAAAACAGATATTAAATCTATTCATTAGTGTTACGGAACACCACTCCTTAGTATAATTCTTCATATTTATTTGTTTAGTTAATGTTTAGTTAATGTTTAGTTAATAATAACAGGTAAGCAGCGGTTATTAGCAATATCGCGGGTTATCCCATACTGACTACTTGTTCGACACCAAATCTAGATAGTTATCACTAACCTTTGGGCTTATTGTTACACCTGTTATTAAGTTGTTATTGCAGACTAAGAAAGCTAATGACTCTTCTTAAATCTCTTTTTATATCTTCATTAGCCTCTACACCATTAGCATCTTTATAATCATTAATTATAGCATGACATGTATTTAATGTGTTGATTACAAATGGTGCTTTCATTCTTTCTTTTAAATCAACAAGTTGTGACAATAGTATTGTATTGTGATTTAATGCTTTAGTTATCTCTAAGTTTTTGTTTAGAATCTTAGTATCTAATTCAATATTCTTTTCCATGATTTAATGTTTAGTTAAGGTTTAGTTAATGTTTAAGTTATATTATTTAACCCAAACTATGCGTTGACATTTGTCATCAGGTTATTCCAAAAGTAACTACTTGGTCTATGTATTCAATTAGATGAATTACACACAAAGTTTGAGCTACTCTTGGTCCCTTCCGTCTTATAAGTGAGGCTATTTATAAACAACAAGCAGAATGGCAATTCTTTTAACACTACTCCTGTAGTGACTTGTTATAAACAACAAACACACAACTATCTAGATTAGGACTGCATCACATACTACGTGAAGGTGCACTATACTGGAAATGTTAAGACTGAAGTGTGTTCGTGTTTAGTTAAATAACAACTACAGTTTAATGGATTGCTGTCCAATTCATGTATTACCATTCAAGATGGAATTACCTCTACATTTAAAGAGAGTAGTGTTACTATGTGTTATACTATACAATACAACTGTAATGTAAGTTATGTCAATGTAGTGTGAAACCTGCGAATGCACAGTCCTTCGTGCACTCACAGTCGTAACGTAACCGTTGGTTAAGCCACAATCCGTTTGACGATGACATAGGTGGATTATTCCTACGGATGCAACGGCTACTGTACTTCGCCGTCTACTAACCATGTAAACTCGATTACCTTTTCAGGGTTCTCTTCATCAATAACAGATGATGTTTCGAATTTAGGATTAGTAATGACAACTGTGTCTCCTATGTTCATAGAGAACTCACTACCTTTATGTACAAAGATAGGTTGTCCTTTAGTAACAAACTGTCCACCTCCAAACTCTGAAGAGCGAGACAATAGGATACAAGTGTCATACAACTTAGTAATTATATATTTCATAGTTAATAAGTTTGATATACGGGATACTCTCGAATATCGAATTAACACAGGGGTCGTTGACAAGGACCTTCACGCTCTCACAAAGAAAACTAACTTTTTTTTAACTTTTTTTATTTTTTTATTGCACTGTAATATTTTTTTATTACTTTTGTCCCGCAATATTATCATCCCTCGGTAACCAAAAAAGGGATTAGACATCGGATTGGTAGTTCTAAATAAGAACGAGATTTTCTCCGGTAGTTGCAAAAGAGTAATGTATAAACTCTAATTAGGATACATAGCACATAGGTAGGTGCGGTGAATTAACACCAGTTTTAGTATCCTTTGGTCTCCGATGAGGAAAGCACTATTAGAGAGAAATCAACACTTGAAAGAAGCAAAACCAAGGGGGATAACTATATCTTTTTTTAAAATTGTTAAAAAAAATTTATTTTTTAGTATTTATATAAAAAACTTTTATATTTTTGTACCGAAACTAAATTATAAAATAAAATGACAAAGATTAAATTTAAACCTTTAAGAGACTGGATCTTACTACCTGATCCAAGAAAAACCCAAACAGAATCAGGAATAATACTATCGGAAGAGGCTTCTGATAAGATGACAACAAATATCTTAGAAGTTTTGGATGTAGGTCCGGAATGTACTAAGGTAAAAACAGGAGACACTGTAATGATTGATCCTGCGGTAGCTGGTAAGATTATAGTAGTAGGTGAGACCTCTTATGTACTAGTTAGTGAGTTTCACTGCTTAGGTATACTGTAATGAATCCAGAAGAACGTAGAAGAATAACTATTAAGGCTGATACTACTCTTAAGTATCTCCAAGTATGGAATGGTATTTTTAATTTAACTAATAAAGAGTTACAAGTATTATCTTTATTTATAGATATACATAAGACAGTTGAGATTAAAAATATATGTCATAATAAAATTAAACAGGTAGTAGCATCTAAGTTGGATATTCGTGATGCTAATACTTTGAATAATTATATTAAAAAGTTAAAAGATAAAGGTGCTTTAAAAAAGATTAAGAATCTTTATGTATTAACTCCTATCCTTAATCCTAATATAAAAACAGTTGAGGTCAATATCAATAGCAACCAATAGTGTATTCATAGAAGAATGGCTAGTACTAGGAGGAGGTGCCTTAGTAATAGTTTTAATTGGATATGATTATGAAGGAAACTGTGTAAAACTAAAAATAGAGTATGAAGAAACCGACGAAACCGACGAAACCTATAACGACATTACTGAGTAACTTTCTAAAAGAAGCTAGTACGTTTCTAGCAAATGGAGCTCCAGTAGTAGAACCAGAAGTATATACAAAGAGAATGAAAGCGTGTTACGATTGTGAGCATATAACAGAGAATATAAAATGTGGAATTTGTGGATGCCACATGGAAATGAAAGCTAAATGGGGAACAGCCTCATGCCCAGATACTCCACCAAGATGGAAAGTAGATCATGGTAAAAAATAAAGAAGAAATTATTTATTACCTAGCTAATAAATATGAGTTACCAGTTTACAAAGTTAAAGAGATGGTTAATTATCAATTTAAGTTTGTATCTGAAACAATAAAGAAAGGAAATTTTGACGCAGTACGTCTACCGTATTTTGGTAAATTTTTTGTAAAGAATTCTAGAGTTAAGTATATAAATAAATTGAAAGATGAGGCAACTGTTAAAAAGATTTAAATTTCTACATCATTTAGGATTTCACAATAAAGATTGTAGAAGACGTTTATTTACAACAAAAAAAGATTATATTTGTCTTAGAACGGGTAATACTCATAAAAAATTTGAATTATGAAATATAAATGTGACGCATGTGGAGCAACAATGGATCTACAGAAGAGCACTACAGTATTAATAGACGGTAAGTGGGTAACTAAAGAGGCAGAGTGCTCTTGTGCAGAGGGACAGTATATGAAAGAGGTATTAACTAAAGAATATGAAGGATTTCCTACAATAAAAAGAAATGAATAAATTCATGAGTTTAAGAGAGCAGTTAAAAAAAGCAAAGAGATCCATGAGAGGTAGAAGATGGACTATAAGAGAAGTAGATAATGTTCTTACTGAAGTTAAGATGATTTTTAATCCACATGAGTATGAAAACTATTCTAGTTCTAGAAAGATGTATACAGACAGGCAATTATTAAAAATATTAGAGAAAAATTATGAGAGATCTATTAACAATAGTTGATTACACAGCTGTGCCTTCTCCATATGCATTATCACTAGATGAGTTTAGTATTGTAGCTAAAAGAAAAAATGGTATGAAAGAATTAGCATATGTTTACTATATGTGTAATCATAACTCACCATTTTATGTTTATGATCATGGAGAAAGAGATAAACAAGTTAAAGACGCTTTATTTAAAGATTCTAAGTGGAAACCAGATCCTAAACTTAAAGCATGTATGGACGTATATAATGAATTATCTGAAACCTCAGCTGTTAAATTATTAAAAGCAGCAAAAACATCTATAGCAAAATTAGAGAAGTACTTGAGGTTCATTGATTTAACATCATTAGATGATAATGGTAAGCCTATTTATACAGCTAAAGATTTAATTTATAATTTAGAAAAAATGGGTAAAGTTGTAGAAGGATTATCTAAACTAGAAGAGCTAGTTAGAAAAGAAGAAAAAGTAGGGAATAAAAACAGAGGTGGAGTAGAAGTAAATAAATACAGTATGTAATATGGATTTTTTAGAAGATTTAGAACTTTATAATCAAGCTATGGATAATGCATATTTAGTTATTACCAATAAACTTGATTTAGAAGATTTATTAGTAGAACTAGATAATGATGATCTAGCAGAGTTTTCATTACCTTTTAATCCGTTCTTACACGAGGATATTTCAAATGAAGAGATAGACGAAGTGATAGAACATTTTACAGGGTTAGAAGAATACGAAAAATGTGCAGAATTAGTAAATTATAAAAGTGTGAATGTTTAAGGATATAAACAGAGTAAGGCAGGCAGCCGTAAAATTTTTAGCGGAAGGTTCTTATACAGAAGCCATCCCTGGAACAAAAGAGTATTATGACTTTTGGGACGAGGAAAGGAAACGCTGTTTGTATGGGTATACTATAGATGAATTAAGTGTTACGGGTTTCCATTATTTCTATTTAAATTATTGTCCTATTGATAGAGCTATAGACGAAGTAATGCCTGATGGATCTATACAATCTAATCGTGAAAGATCTTTTCCTAGATTCTATGATGGAGATTGGGAATACTTTCAAGAGATAGATAAAGCTAGAGCAAGTAATAGACATATGATTGTACTTAAAGCCCGTAGAAAAGGATATTCTTATAAAGCAGGGTCTATGCTAGCACGTAATTTCTTTCATGTAAAGAATTCTAAAAACTTTGTATTTGCTGCACAAAAAGAATATTTAATTGGGGATGGATTACTATCTAAAGCTTGGGATTTTTTATCTTTTATAGATGATAATACAGCGTGGGCTCAACCAAGATTAAGAGACAGAGAAATGAGTAAAATGTCTGGGTATAAAAAGAAAATAAATGGTATTGAGATAGAGATGGGGATGAAGTCTCAAATCATGGGGGTATCACTAAAAGATGCTCCAGATAAAGTAAGGGGTAAAGCAGGTGAGCTAGTATTCTTCGAGGAAGCAGGTTCTTTTCCTGGCCTCCTGAAAGCGTGGGAGGTTACTATGCCTACCATGCGTCAGGGTAGCAAAACACTGGGACTGATGGTAGCGTTCGGAACGGGCGGTACGGAAGGAGCAGATTTTGAGGCCATGGAAGAAATTTTTTACAATCCGGAAGCTTATGATTGTATGGAATATAATAACAGTTGGGACGAAGGAGCTACAGGTACTACGTGTGGATATTTTATTCCTATCCAAAAGAATTTAGATGGATTTATAGACGATAATGGTAACTCCCAACAAGATATAGCTGTAGAGTATGAACAAAAAATGAGGAACAAGAAAAAGGGTGCAGCAGATGCCAAATCATTAGACCAATACATCGCCGAGCACCCTTATTCTCCTCAAGAAGCTACATTACAAGTAACATCTAATTTATTTGATGTAGCATCTTTGCAAGAACAATATAATTTAATTAAAGTTAAAGGTTTAAATATAGTGGGTACCCCAGGAGTAATGTATCAAGATACTGATGGTAATCCTAGTTTTAGACCAGACTATAGTAAGAAGCCAGTTGAAAGGTTTCCTCATAGAAAAGAGAATGATAATAGTGGATGTATTGTAATCTATCAATCTCCTTATAAAAATCCAGAAGGTGTTACACCTCATAATTTATATGTGGTTTGCCATGACCCTTATGGACAGAACCAATCTGCAGATAGTACATCTTTAGGAGCATCTTATGTAATCAAGAGGCCTAATAACTTATCTCAACCAGATGATATAATTGTAGCATCTTATGTTGGTAGGCCTGAAACATCTGACGAATATAATCGTAATCTATTTTTATTAGCGGATTATTATAATTCTAAGATAGGATTTGAGAACGATAGGGGAGAGCTTATAGCTTATGCAAAACGACATAGAAAGTTACACAGACTACAGCAAGAATTTGAGATGTTAGACAAGAAAGGACTGCAATCAAAAACCGTAAAAAGGCAATATGGCATGCATATGACGGAGTCTAGGAAGCTTCAAGGTGAGATATATATAAGGGATTGGCTTAATTCAGTACGTACTATAGACGAGAATGGAAAAAAATTACTAAATTTGCATAAAATCTATGATTCCGCATTAATACAAGAATTGATTAAATTTAATCATAAAGGCAACTTTGATAGAGTTATGTCTTTAATGATTGGTATGTATCATACTAGAGAATTATATAATGCTGAAGTACAAGATATATACAGCGACCGGTCAACAGATGATTGGTTTGATAATAACTATTATTAACTATGGCACATAAAGAAACGAGTAGTAGCAGCAGTATCCCACAACAAAGATTACCAGCGTCAAAGAAAACTAAAGAATGGAGAGAGCAATGTGTCGAAGGGTTTATAGCATTGTCAGATATTCATAATACATATGGCGACTCAGATATAGAAAGATTCTATAGGTATTATAATGGAGACATTGATGATACTGATTATAAACATGTATTAAAACCTTATGGAAAAACAAGAAAAAACTTTCCATCACAAATAAGAAATTTCCCTATTATAAAACCTATTATAGATTTATTATTAGGAGAGAAATCTAAAAGGCCTTTAAACTACACTGTAACAGTACAGAATTCAGATGCTATAAGTCAAAAAGAAGTGGCTAAATCTGAAGCTTTATTTATGAATTTACAACAACGTTTTTTAAGTGAAGTAGGAGATGAAGCTATGAGTGAAGGTATTCCATTAGATCCTGAAGAGATTGAGATGCCAGAAGAGTTAATGAGAAAATTTGAAGATAGTTATGTAGATAATAGAGCTCTAACAGGCGAGAAAGCTATGAACTATCTATTTCAAAAATGTGAAATGTATGATAATTTTCAAAAAGCATGGTTTCATTTCTTAGTAGCAGGAGAATGTTATTCTCATAGAGGAGTAAGAAATGGAGAACCGTTTTATGAAGTATTAAATCCTATGGATGTTGATTACGATAAAGACCCAGACGTAGAATTTGTAGAAGATGGAGATTGGGCGTTAGTTAAAAAGGCAATGCATGTCTCTTCAGTTATAGATCACTTTGGTACTCATCTATCAGATAAACAAATATTAGATTTAGAAGATCCTAAAGGGACTAATGTTGATATAGCATTTAGCGCTACTAATAATGATAATAGAATAAATAAAAATGCTTTAATTGAAGTAGTAACTGTTTATTGGAAATCAAGAAAAAGAATTGGATTTATGCAGTATGTAGATCCAGCTACAGAATCTATCGAAGAAATGACAGTTGAAGATGGGTATGTAATAACTCCTGAGATGAAAGAAACAGGAGCTAGAATTAAATGGGAATGGATTAATGAAGTGTGGGAAGGAACAAGAATAGATGATAAACATTATCTTAATATACATCCTGTAGTTAATCAAAGAACTTCTATAGATCATCCGTCTATATGTAAACTTCCAATTAATGGGAGAGTATATTCAACTAATCCTTCATCTAATATGTCTATTGTAGGTATAGGAGTACCTTATCAGCTTACATATAATATTTATAAATATAGATTAGAATTAGCAATAGCTAGAAGTAAAGATATTATAGCTCAATTTGATATTAATATGATCCCTAAAAAATGGGACATGGATAAATTTATGTATTATGTAGAAGGTACTGGAATAGCTTGGGTAGATTATAATAAAGAAGGTATTCAATTAAATCCACAACATCAATCTGTTATGGATATGTCTATTAAAACAATACAACAATATATTACTTTATTAGAAAGCATAGTAATAGAATGGGAAAGAGTATCTGGAGTTAATAGGCAAAGACAAGGTAATGTAGGAGCTTATGAAGGAAAAGCAACATCACAACAAGCTATCATGCAATCTTCTCATATTACAGAAGATTTATTTAGACGTTTTGCAAGGTTTGAGCAAAGAGATATGCAAGCATTATTAGATTACTCTAAAGAAGCTTGGCTAACAGGTAAGAAAACTACATATGTTATGCCTGATGGTACAACAGACTTTTTAGATGTAAATAGTTTGTCGCATATGGAATCTGAATATGGTATATTCTTATCAGACTCTGGAAGAGATCAGGATAAGTTAGAACAAATTAGACAATTAAGTTTAAGTATGATACAAAACGGAATGCCAATGTCTACTGTAGTAGATGTTATGGAGTCTGAATCTTTTGTAGGTATAAAATCTAAAATGAAAGCTGCTGAAAAAGCTCAACAAGAATTAGAAGAAGCTCAACAGCAACAAGCTATGCAACAACAACAACAAGGTCTACAAAGCGCAGAAAAAATTGCTGCAGCTCAACTTGATAATGAGAATATGAATAATCAAGCAGATCGTGATACAAAAATTGAAGTAGCATTAATACAAGCACGATCTAAAGCAAATGGAGAAGGCGCAAAGTTTGAGGGAGATAAATATAATAATGCTAAAGATCAACAATTAAGAGAAAGAGAAATAGAATTAAAAGAGAGGTCTCAAAGAGAGTCTGAAAGATCTAATATAACAAAAGAAAATATAACTAAGGAAAAGAATAAATCTGATGCCAAAAACAAAAATAACAAATAATTTAGACAATCTTTCTTTTAGTAAAGCTTTTGCTAAGAGTAGACAAGATCTAGGTCCTGGACAAGTATTTAAATGGAAAGGAAGAAGATTTACAACAAATCATAGAGAAGAGGAAGCTAGATCTAAGACTATACAAGATGAGATATCTAAAGTTGCTAACGATAAAACTCTTATAGAAGGCTCAGATGCTAGAGTAAAAGAAAATACTGTTCTCGATTTAAATGATAGTATTGTTAAAACAGAATCTGTTGCTAAAGAAGACGTACTTAATAAAGGAGAAGATATAGTTGAATTCATTAAAGGAATGGAGCCTACTCCTACGCCTGATGCTGAAGACGGCCCAGGTCTTCTTGAAGGTATTTCTAATGTTATTGAAAAAGGAAAAAGTATAGGACAAAATTTATTAAATAAGGCAGGGGAGCTAATTAATTTTGATAATGATTTAGTTGAAAGTACTGTAAATAAAAGTAAACAAGTTTATAATGAATCAAAAGAAAATTTAAGTGCTATAGCTGAAGACCTTGAAGATATAGCAGATGATACGTACAATAATCAATTACTGAGAGCTAGAAATATTAAAAAAACTGTGCATAATCTTACTGAACAAGTTTCACAAGGAGCACAAAGTGAATTTGAGAACTTTAAAAATAAATTAAATGATAATTTTTTAAATAAAACTCTTCTTCCATTTATTAATAGAACTGTTCCCTGGGGAGATGTAGATGATAGTACTAAGAAAATTATAGAAGATCCTAACTCAACAACTGAGACATTAACTGATAACGATAAAAGTAATCTCTTTACATTATTTCAAGACAAGGTTATTCCTAAGATTAATCAGATGAGTCAGAGTGTGCAAGAGTATATTGGAGAGACTAAAGAAAACATTATGGAACAGGTACCGTCTTCTAAGCGAGAATTTTTAAATGATGATTTATACCCTATGGTAAGAGATAAATTTTTTGGAGTCTTACCTCGTCCTATTCGTCAAATGTTAGTTCAACGAGCTAATATTGATGGTGAGACTATGACCGATGATGAGAAGTTAGGATTATATATGGCATATAAAAATTCAGTAAAAAGAGGAGATAATATGGTTAAATATCAAGATTATGGTAGCGATAGAGATTTATGGAAACAATTTCAAGGAGGTGAGGAGAATTTATTTGATGCTGCAAAACATTATTATGACGCTTCAGATGTAGATAGAGGAGCTTACAATATGATGATGACAATCGGAGGAGAAGGATTTAGAGAAGAAGATGGTAATATTATATTTGATAAAGGTCATTATGACTTTAATAAAAAGGGTGTAGATACTTATGAAGAAACAGACAATATTAGTAGTTATGGTAAATTAAGAAACTGGATGAGTGATGTAGGTGTTACTGAAGATGATCCTAATAGAGCATCTATAAATATTAGTTTAAATAGACAGGAAATGGAAGATCAATTAAGACAGAAAGAAGAAGCAAATAAAGCTAAAGCTAGTGCAAACGCTCCTTTTATTTATCAAAATATTCCTCAAAATATTATACCTTTGTTAATGAAAGGAAGACAATTTGTAAATAATATTACTGCTGCCCCATCTCAGCCTCCTCAGCAATTAAGGCGAGGAGGAGTAAGAAGAAAGACCCCAATAGAGAATAAATAATGCCTAACTTAAAAAAATATCTAAGGCCTGTTGTAATTTATGAGGACGCTCCAGTTATGGAATTGCCTGATATAACTACAATACTTAATAGTAATAAGTTTAAAAATGGAGGCGTAAGAAAATTTAATACTGGAGGGTTTGAAACTGACCCCATCGACCCAGCTGGAGAAACTGTAGAATTAAGTGAGAACGATAAAGCATGGCATACGTTTATAGATAATAATCCTGATTATACATTTCAGGACCATTCTTATGATCAGAAATATGTTCTAGGAAATAATGGGCAGTGGATAATGAATCCTTCGAACCTAAGAGAAGTTCCTGTCTTTGGGGAAGGTGAAGACGCTTCTAACTTTGATTACGAGAAGTATACATCAGATTTAGCAACACAAGAAAATGCTGATTTAAAACAGCTAAATGAGTATGATGCGTATTGGAGATCAGAGCAGAAAAGAATGGAAGGGGCCGCAACACTACATCCTTCAAATCCAGATTGGAATCCAGGATTAAGAGTAGGGCCTTACTCAGTAACCCAAGGTATGGAACAGGATAGATTAAACTCTATGCCTTCTCACCATCCAAGTTATAACCAAGATAAAGTTTCTAGTTATAACCAATATTACTCAGACCTAGTAGATAAGCAACATACACAACGAAGGATAGGGCAGGAAAGTATGGATAAAATAAATACATTTACAGGTAATCTATATAAAAGTCTTGCAGACCCTTTTATTAATGCCCCAGCAAGACTCGTTACTTATGGACTAAATGAAGCGTTTGGAGATGGTACACAAACAGTTGACTTGAGATCTCCAATGTTTAGAGGAGGCAGTATGGATGAGTCTGGAAGTTTGCAAGATTACAACCCAGGCAGTGATGAGGTTATTCCTGGGCATGAGAATAGAAACTCCTTTGCTAATGGGGCAATAAGGATGTTTACTGATCCTTATACTTTCGTAGGAGGAGGAGCTGGATATAAACAATTACCTAAAATACTACAAAAAGGACTTAAAGATGCGCCTAAAAATATTGCTAATTCTACCTATAAGACACTAAAAAACTCATTAAAGGAAAATGCAAGTAAAACAGTAAAGGGAGTACAACAGATAACTAATAACAAGCAAGCATATTCATATCTGAACCCTTTGACTAGAACTGTAACTGGTCTTGGTAATTCACTGTACTATTCTGGTAAAACTGCTATGCTTCCATATGCAGCAGCATCAGTTGGTGATTTTGCGAATAGAGGATTATTCAGTAAAGAGGGTGTAACATGGCAAGATGCTCAAGATACTAGTTTTGATTTGTTAGACGCAAGGATACCATTTTCTTCTATGGTCAGAGACGGATATAAAGGAGCTATGAGAGATTATCAAGAAGGACAATTTATGTCTAGTAAGGGAATACCTTATTATGCAAGCGCGTTCACTCAAAGTAAAAACCCTTATAGTTTGTTAGCTAATGCTACAGCTAAAGGATACAGAACGTTAAATTCTTATATTAACGATTATTCTGGAGATGGAGAGTACGATGCAGCAAATCCTACAAGACTGCCTTATTTTAATAACAATGATAGTGGTCTTGATAGCTTAGGAAACGAAATAATAACGGAATAAGATGAATATAAAAGATAATAAGTGTTATATAATAAAGAGTATATTAAAATTAACAAAAAGGATAAAACTAACTAAATAATTAATTAAATTTGCAACTATGGAAAACCCAAATGAGAAGCTAAACCTGGACGATATTACCTTTGATGATTTTATCGGAGAAGGAGTAAACGTAACCGAAGAACAAGAAGTAAAAGATGAGCCTAAAGATGAACTTCAAGAAGATGTAGAAAAAAAAGAAGATTCTTTAGAAGGACTTGAAGAGACTTCAATAGAAGCTGTTTCAGAAACTGAAGATAAAGAAGAGAAAGAAGAGGAAGAAGAAGTTAATGAAGAAGATGAGAGTGACGACGAAACTACTATAGATGAAAGTACAGTTGTTGGAGAAGTATTATCAAAACTTGGCTATGAATTTGAAGAGAAGTTTGAAGATACTCCTGAGGGATTAACAAAAATGACACAAGCAGTTTCAGAAAAAATGTCAGAAGATAAAATGAATGAAATGTTTGAATCATTTCCTTTAATTAAACAACACTTAGAGTATGTATTAAGTGGGGGAGATTCTCAACAATTTATGTCTGCCTATTCTCCAACTCAAGATTATGGTAAAATAACTTTAAATGAAAAAGATTCTGCTATGCAAAAAGCAATTTTAGTAGAATACTTTAGAAAGAAAGGACATGAAGATACTTTTATTTCTGAGTTATTAGGTGATTATAATGACGGCGATAAATTATATAGTAAAGCTCAGCAAGCTAAAGAGGCTTTAACTAAATTACAAACCTCAGAACGCGCACAAATGATGGAAAAACAAAAAAAGGTACAAGAAGACCAAATGAAAGAGCAAAAAGATATGTGGGATGAAGTTTATAATAAGGTAGATACTGCAGACAAATTTGCTGGTCTTGATGTCCCAACAAAAGAAAAGAAAAAATTCTTTAAGTATATATCTACTCCTATAACAAAGGAAGGATACACACAAAGAGATATGGACCATATGAATGCAGACATGGATATTAAATTAGCTATGGACTGGATGATGTATAATGGTTTTGATCTTAGTAAAGTAATAGATACAAAAGCTAAAACTAAAAGCGTACAAACTTTAAAAAATAGAATAACTAGTCATCAAGATAAAGTTAAATCTACAAGAAGTAAGTCTGCTAAAAGTAGAGGTTTCGATATAGACTCTTTGGATCTGAGTCTTTAAAAAAGGTCCGTTAACTTAAAAATAAATAAATAAATTATGCAAGTATTAAAAACGTTTTATAACGATCAGCAAATGACAGACTCAAATAGTCTAGCAAATGCGTTGATGGAAAAGCCAACTGAGCTTTCCCCAGTTATTACGCACTTAGCAGGTAAAGAAGATCGAAGATTTCCTTTAACTATGCTTACTGAGGGCGTCGGTAACACAAAATCGATTGACAGATACGAATACGAGTATAGAGTGAAGACTCACGAGGTTAATATCCGTCCAGTTGTTTCGAGTACGGGATTAGGTCTTGGTGGGGCTCCTTTTAAACTTGTTTTCCCTGACAAATGGTTTATTTTCCCTTATACATTAATTTCTGAACAAGGTACTCAGGCAAGAATTATGTCTGCTCCTGTACAGAATGGAAGTAATTGGGAATACACTTTACAATTAATTGATCCAGATGCTACAGCTTCTTTAGTTGCTAGTGAAACAGCAGCAGGTGCTATGTGGGCTCAATTATATGCTAATGTTGGATTAGACTTCTCTAGAGGTAACGCTTCTAATTGGTCAACTCCTGGATTAGTAAGAAACAAAATTGGAACTGTTCGTAAGTCTTACCACTTTGCTGGTAATGCTAAAGATTATGTAGCTGAATTTTCTCTTCCAACAAAAGGAGGAAAAACTACTAAACTTTGGATGGACTATGAAGAGTACCAACACATGTTAAGATTTAAGGAAGAATGTGAAATGCTTTATTGGTATGGTGAGAAAACTTATGATTCTAATGGTGTAACTTCTATGAAAGATGAAAACGGTCAACCTGTTATCACTGGACCTGGATTATTACAACAAATCATCAATAAAGATACATATTCAACTTTAACTGAAGCAAAATTAAAAAATGTAATCGGTGACTTATTCTACGGAATGACTGACGCGTCTAATAAACAAGTAACATTGTATACTGGAATCGGAGGTGCTAGAGAATTTGATGACGCATTGAAAAATTATCAAGGTGGGTTTACTCACTCAAATTCAGGTGCTGGTGCAAACTGGACTGTAAATGCTGATAATAAATTCATTACGGGATCAGGTAGATCTTTAGGAATGACTGGTTACTTTACAAGTTATGATCATATTGATGGACACAGAGTAAATGTTGTGAAAGTTCCTATGTTTGATCATGGACCAGTTGCACAAGCTCGTGCTAAACATCCTGTTACTGGATACTCTATGGAGTCTTACAGAATGGTGTTTGTTGATCAATCAAATTATGATGGTCAAGCGAATGTGCAAATGATTAACAAAAAAGGTCGTGAGTATTTAAGATGGGCAGTTTCAGGGTCTGTTGCTCCTAAAGGATTTGATCAATCAGATTCTAGAGCGTCAGATATTGATGGTGCATCTGTACATATGCTTAAGACTGCAGGTATAGTGTTGAGACGTTTCGACACTAGTTTGGATCTAAGTTGCGTTGCAGTTTAGTCTATTATTTAGTTTCCTTGGTATTGGGGTTGGGGCTTTTGCTCCGCCCCTAAATACCTTTTTTAACCGGGGAGTTATTCTTTACACCCACCTAATTTAAACTTTAAAAGAACGATATTATGAAAAAAACAGTAACATTAAGAAGAAAAGAACTTATGAATCATTTACCTAAAGAAGTTAGAGTAACTGCTAAATCTCGTTTAGGTAGTGTATTTGTAGGAAGACAACCTTTAAAAGGTGTGTCAGGCGAAGTAGAAAAAACATTGCTTAATGGAGTACTAGATGTTGAACCAACACATAGTGATTGGCCAAGACATTCTAAGAAATTTTGGGCGGAAATGAGTATACAAGTTCCTTTTGAAGGAGTAACACTAGACGTGTCTTTAGCTGAAGACGGTAGTCCAGTAGCACTAGAGGATTATATTAAGTATACATTTATTAAAGCTCATCCACATGTAGCTAAAAGCAAAGAAGAAATGAAAGCAACTCAGCGTTTTTATGTACATGATGCTAATAGAGAAACCCTTAAGAAACATTTAACTATCCAAAAGAAAAAGGATGCAGATAAAGAGTTTATAAAGGTAACTTCGGATAAAACAAAAATGAAGAACGTCTTAAGAGTACTTACTCCGATTGATGGGACTAATCCGGATAAATTAAATAATATACAAGCAGAAAATGCTTTATATGAATTAAAAGAGAAAGATCCTTCAAAATTTATCAAAGTAGCAACTGATAAAAATTTAGATATGATTGCAGAAATTAATGAGTTAATATCTGCAGAAGTACTTAGAAAAATAGGTAATCAAATAATATATATGGATGATGTCATTGGAGAAGATATGGATGACTCTGTTGTTTATTTGAAAAATAAGAAGAATTCTGGTGTACTTACTACACTAAGAGCAAAACTTAAAGAATTAGTATAATATGACAACCGCAGAAATGCATATAGCAATTAACTTGGGGGTGCAAAAAATTGCATCTTTCCAAGTTGATTTGCTTTTAACTACCGAGATAGATCTTGAAATTAATAAAAATATATCAAGATTTATTAAAAGTAGATATAATGCTCTAGGAAATAAATATTCAAAAGGGTTTGAAGAGTCTCAGAAAAGAATAGACGATTTAAGAACTTTGATTGTTGAAGCGTCAGAAGCAACAGCTTTTAAGGGACAGATAGATGAAAACTCTTTTATAGATACAGCTACATTACCTATAGGGACTGGTGCTGCGGGTGATTATATGTTCTTATTAAATGTTAGAGCGCTAGTTTCTTATAGGAATTGCCAACCTATAGATTATACATATGAGTATGAACTAGACCAGTGTGAATGTAGTTTTCAACCTCTTGTTCTTGTTAACCCTAATTTATGTGAAGATGCGGGTAATGAGTGGGTTTGTACTTATAATCAATCTCCAAATAGAATAATGGGAAATTATCAGGTAGATTCTGATGGAGACTTTATATATAATAATCTTGGAGAATTAACATTAATAAATACTACACATACAAATACAGGATCTAAATGTAAGTTTGCACAATTAGATGATATTTATACACTATTAGATGATCCTTTTAATAATACCAGTTACAAACAGCCGCTATATACAGTGGTAAATGATAACTTAGACTTCTATACGGATGAGACATTTTTAATAAGTAAAGTTAAATTTACTTATCTAGCACATCCTGCAGTAGTAAGCAATAGCACGGATTGCGATTTACCTGAACATACTCATCAAGAAATTGTAGATATGACAGTGAATAGTATCCTAGAGGGAATTTCAGATCCTCGGTACCAAACTAATCAAATTGAGGTACACAAATCTGAATAAATTATTAATTGATAAAAATATAAAATTATGTCAAAATTAACATTCATTTCAAACACAGAGGCTCATATTGCATCAGGTGCTATTACGGCAGCGGCAGCAGGAACAACTGGGTTTTGGGACCTAGGTGCATCAGACTGGCAAGGTGCAGCACCTTTATTAGCAACAGATACGGTACAAGTAGTACAAGGAAGAGGAGCAGCCGCTTATCCAATTTTTAGTCAGATATTTACAATGTCAGGTGTAGTTGCTACATACACACCTTACGTTAGAGCGGTAAAACAAGTTAACACTATTACAGTAATTGCTGTACCAGGAGCGGGAACTATTCACTCTTTTAAATTAGTTAGACGTGCTACAGATATTGGGTACGACAAAGTAATTAATGGAGGATCTAGCGATTTTTCTTATACAGATAAAATTGTAACTGTTGAGCATGTAGAAGAAACTGGTGATACTATTGCTACAGTATGTGATAAGTTAGAGGCAGCTGCAAACAAACTAGGACCTTCTTATGGGTTTGTTGCTACTTCAACTGCTACAACTGTTATAATTACAGCTGCAGAATTTGGTCACGACTTTGATTGCGTAAACTTTGCAGGAGTTTCAGCTAATACATTAGCAGTAACTGCTAGAGTAGAGGGATCAGGTAACTACCACCAAGTTCTTGCTGCAGAGAAAGCGACTCAAGCTATGCATGGATATCACGGAAGAGCAGGATCATTCCTAAATACTCCAGACACTTATACAAGCGCTGCTATTGCACCAGTTGCAACTTCAGCTACACTTGGTTATGATGCTATAACTTTAGTAATTCCAAATAGTACTTCTGGAAATGCTGCTAGCGATGCTAGTGCTAGTACAGCGTTAACGATTTACTTTGACGGTGTAGATGCAAACATGGACAACTTTAAAGATATGTTTGTTCTTACAGCTGGAACAGCTAAAACAATCATATACTAAATTAACATTGAAAGAAGGGGGTGTAAAATCCCCCTACTTTTTTTAACTTTAAAACTTATAACAAATGGCTTTAGAAGTAGCTTTATCCTCAGATTGTAAAACCCTCACTGTTAGTGGAGGGACTGCAAATGCAGATGTAGAAATTTATATTAATGAAGTGCCATGTCCTATGATTGCGCCTCCTGGTGCTATCAATCCTGTGACAGGAATTATTAATTCTAGTTCTATAAATCAAGACGTCGAAACATTAGACGGAACAGGTAGTTTAGTAGTAACATATATTAATATACCTTGTTCAACTACAGAACAACTGAATGGAGTAATTAAAGTTCTTGTAACTGAACCTTCTGGAAGTGTAACTCTAGGAACAGTAGGTCTATGCGCGTTAAATTGCTGCTTAGCTAAGAAAGTTAAAGATTTACTAGAATGCAAATGTAAAGAGTGTATAGAGTGTACATCATTACTAAATGATGTTACATTAATATATTTATTTATGCAAGGCATGCAAGTTAACATTGCTGGATGTGTACAAACTAATGCGTTGTATATCAAAACTACAGATGAATATAATAAAGCTGTAGAATTATGTGGATTAGAAAATTGTAATTGTAATTGTTAAAAAATAACTTATGCCTGTAACTCAACCTAATTCTGCTCTTACTCAAAGCTCAAGCTCTCAACAGTTTGCTGAGTATAACGGGTTTAGCTTAGCTGTAAATTTTACAAACGTAGGTAATGACTATGGTGATGCTCCAGTATCACCTTACGACTATGTTGTTAATAAAGACTTAGATTATTTTAAACCTTATTATCATGGTACAGTAGACACTCCCGGAGAAGTAGGAGTTCTTATGCCTCAATTTATTATTGTAAGTATTTATAATGCTGAGCCATGGCTAGAAAGTAAAATAAATCAAGGACATGTTAGATTTAAATTTAGGCCTCAACCTCAATATGGTAATTACCCTTTTACTCCAGCTGGTTGGGATCCGGCTACTCATGCTACAATAGCTGACGGTCTATGTATACCTGTTGATGATAATTATTTTGGTGCAGGAGGAGGAAATCCATGGTCGGACGAGATGTTTAATCAATCTGTAAATGGTTCAGGAATACCAGGAAATGAGTTATTAGCTACGCAGTTGCATCCAGGAGTACGTAATAGCTGGAATACTACTGCAAAAACTTGGGCTAAGCACCATACATTTATGTCTAAGACTCCTGCTATGCCTACTCTACTGTCTACAAGTTCTGGGTTTAATGGAACGAATGATGAACCAAAATATTTAGATTTACAAATACAAATATGGGACAATTTTAACATGTCGTGGGGAGGAATTCCAACTTCTAATGCATGGGCACAACAATTTGTATCTGTTAATAATGATAATAAAGATCAACTTTATATTAATGAGGGATATGAAGATCCTCCACATAAAGCGTTATATTTTTTTAAAGCTGATATAAGTAATAAAGGATGGTTACCAGCAGGAGATAGTCTTACGCATGGAAATAATATTTTTACTACCGCTATAGATGATTTTTTTATACCGGCTCTTAATGGAGAACTTAATCAATCATCTCCTGGAAGTAGTTGCCATATTGATGATTCTAGAAATTACAGTTTTGCCGGGTGGGCAAAATCTAACTGTATAAAGTATGATATTGGTGCTCTTGACATGGGACATAATGGTCGATTAGGAGGTAGTCAATCCGGAGGTATAGTTTACACAACTGGAACTGGAGCTCTTACTTTTTCAACAAATATGTTAGGAGCTGAATCTGCATACAATCCTACATTTACTGGGACTAACGCTAATTTTATTAGTAATAATACTACAACTAATAGTCTTCATCATATAGACATTGATGAATTTTATGTATACCAAGAAATTTCTCCTTCTATGATTCAGGATTGGCAGTTCCCTGCTAATGAGGCTGCGGGTAATCTTCAATTTGAAAGTGGTAGAGTATTATATATCTCTCCACACTGTCCTAGTCACACTGAATGGCAAACTCTGCTTGCGTACTTTGCAATTGTACCTGCTCCTACACCAACTGGGATGGAAGAAGTAGGATTAAGAACTAGAGCAGGTAATTTTAAGAATTACGAATATTTGTATTTAGGGGGACCGTGGGGGAGTCCGTATGTATCTGCTACTACAACTGGATCGTATATTTGGGATGCGAGCTCTAGTACTTTGGCTCCTGGTACTTTCAGTAATTGGAAAATTCAAGATCCAAAATCTTTATGTGCAGATACTCTAAAAAATCATAAGGCTTTATACGCTGTTGACTTACATAATTTTAATTTCTCTTGTAATGATCAGACATGCAATTCAAATGGAAGTGTTCTAATTGAATTTACATGGAATTATTCAGCAGATTGGGCCTCACTTGGACCTCAAACTTGGGATATTCCAATAACCTTTAGAATATATGATGGTGCTACTTATCAGTATGCTACTACTAATATTACTGACACTACTTCATTTGGTCCAATAAGTTTTACTTATAATGTTAATCCTGGATCATATACTTTAATTTCGTGTGCAGTAGGGCCAGTAATGTCTAATGAATATTATAATGCTAACGCTTCTCAAGTATTTCATAACGCTGTAGGGCAAATAGAATCTTCAGCATATACTTTTGATAGCCGTACCCCTTGCGTAGTTGGCGTTGCTTCTTTTACTCCTACTCCTGCAATTACAATTACAGATGTAACATGTAATGGAGGTAGTGACGGACAGATTACAGTTGACGTTTCTGGTGCAGGATTTGCAGCAGGTAATGTTACTATTGATTGTACTCCAGGAGCATTTGGTTCTGGGTCTTTAACAGGGTCTACTACTAGTACTCATACTTTTAGTTCATTAACTACCGGAAATCATACTTTAATTTTTACAGACTCTGACGGCTGCGTATTTACTATAATAGTTAATGTTAATCAGCCTTCATCTTTACTGGTATGTAGTGCAGTTGTAAATCAGTTTGGAACGTGCATTTCTGCTTCACAAATTGTAGTTACAGATACTTCAGGTGTTGGTGTTTCACCTTACTCGTGTGTATTTACTGACCCTTTTGGTAATGTCGGTACAAGTACAGGATTCAGTAGTGTTACTCAACTTATGGCTATGCCTGGAATTTGGACATATATAATGTCTGATAGTACTGGATGTAATTCGTGCGGAGGTACCGTAACTGTTCCAGTACAACCTTCTACAGGTCTTGTTTGTATAACTACTTCTATTAATCCAACAACTGCTGTAGCTCTTGATGGACAATTCTCTATTGCGATGGACTACGTTCCGTCTGTATTCCCTCTAGGATGTAGTTTAATTCAAGGTCAGCCAAATATATCTTGGACAACAACTGCTTCTACAGGTCTAACTAGTGGTTCAGACCTCACATGTGGACCTTGGCCTGGGCCAGGAGTTGGACCACCTCCAGGAGTACCTATAACATTTACTGGTTTAGCGCCTGGAACTATTACTATTACTTCTACTTATTTTGGGCCTGCACATCTATATAACATGTGTACTGAAATTTGTACTGTTGTATTGACTGCTCCATCTGTTTTAACTATAACAGCTCATACTGCTGTAGATGATTTATGTAGTGCTCCTGCAAATTCAGGAGAGATAACAATTGATACAGTAACTGGAGGATCTTCTGCAGGATTTGCTTATTATGAATACACTATGTGTACTGATGCTGGAATGAGCACAGGATGTTTAGCTCCTCAACAAAATAATACATTCAGTAATCTATCTCCTGGAAATTATTACTTTACAGTATCAGACTGGTTTAATCCAGGGCCTATTATAGGGCAAACTTCAGCTGTTTATGGTCCTATTACAATAGCTCCACCAGGTGGGCCTACGTGGACTGTAACTGCAAATCATCCAACTTGTGCAGGAGTTTGTGATGGATCTTTTACAGAAGTTACAACAGGTGGAACAGCTCCTTATTTATATTATTTTTGGGATTCAGGAGGTTCTGTATGGATGCCTCCAGGAGGCTCTACTTGGGCATCTCTATCGCCTCACAGTTTATGTGAGAATGTTATTCTCCCTTATACATATCAAGTTGTTGATGCTGCAGGATGTGCAGTTGAAGTTGATATGTACTTAGTCGATCCTCCAGTATTAACTCCTGGCACACTTACAGCTACAGACGCAACGTGTGGATTAAATAATGATGGGACAATAGCACTTACAGCATGGTCAGGAGGTTCAGGAGCCCCTTATACTTATGTATTAACAATCTTTCCAGCCGCTGTTGTTTTAGTGACTCAAACATCTACAGCTACATTTACAGGTTTAGCTGCAAGTACTTATACAGTTACCGCTACAGATTCCGGAGGATGTGAAGCTCCTCCAGTAACAATTGTTGTAGACTCAACTGCACTTACACTTGTAACTAGTAAAAGTGATGTATCATGTACTTTCCCGCCTACTAATGATGGATCTATTAATTTAACAGTAAGTGGAGGAGCACCTGCATATACATATGCTTGGACAGGGCCAGGAGGACCTTATACTACTGAAGACTTAAGTAGTTTAGTTGTTGGAACATATGTTGTAATAGTAACAGATTCTAACGGATGTACAGGAACTGCTAGTGTAGATATATTAGCAAGTGCAGATACTTTAGAGAATTTAACTTTAACTACAGTAGCATCTGCATGTCCAGGAGGATGTGGGGGTATTTATGTAGATGTTGACGGAGGAGACTTTCCTTTATATGTAGAAATATCTGATGATGGGGGAGCTACATTTGACAGAGTAGCTCAAAGTGCAAGTAGTCCTGCTACAGCTTTTAATGAGAATGCTCCAGCTCCAGCCTTTGGAGCAGTAGGTATACTTATTGATAGTTTAAATTACTTTAAAGCTACTACAGCAAATAGATTTTGTTTTACTAGTAATACTAATTATATATTTAGAACTTTAAGTGTAGCAAATGGATGTTATTCATATGATACTCCTATTACACCAGTTATAGCAGCTTATATTCCAATGACTTTTGACGAAACAATAGTGCAACCTGACTGTTGTAGTTGTAATAATATTTCGTGTGCTGGAAGTATTAATGTAGTAATTAATAATGGAGTACCAATTGCTCAAGGAGCTGGAGGTTCTCCAGGAACATTATCATTTGATTGGACATTAGTTCATGATGGTATAAATATAACAAGTGTTGTTGCATATGCAGTATCCTGTAATGGAGGCTGTACTGATGTAGAGTATAATGAACTAGATTTTACAGGGTTATATCCAGGAACATATGTATTTTCTTCAACAGATGATTGCGATATAACAGTGTCAGAAACTTGGACTTTAATAGATCCAAGAGTATATATTACAAATATAGTAGCAACAGATCAATTGTGTGCTAATGGATGTGATGACGGAACAATAACAGTTACTGCAACAGGAGGAAGTAGCGGTACTTTACAATATTCTATTGATGACGGACTTACTTGGCACGTCTCTAATGTATTTACAGGCGTAGGAGCAGGTACTTGGAGAGTGTGGGCAAGAGACCCAATGTGTGCAACTCAAATATTATTTGATCCTACAGACAATGTATTAACAGGAGCTAATGGATGTTATAGTGATTATATTTCTGGGCTATGGCCTACAGGAACATCAATACAAGTAGGTGCAACTTCAAGTTTAGATTTACAACATATTTCTACAATTCATAATTCTTTACCTGGATCAACAGATGGACAAATAGATGTAAATATAACAGCAGGAACAGCTCCATATGAAATATCAGTAATTGCTTCTGGAACCTCAACTCCGTTTGACTCTTGTACATCACAAACTGCTACGACGCTTACAGCAGGATTGAATCAATATATTAATATAAATGGAGCTCCTGTAGATGTTTCTGGGATAACGACTTTAGCTGCTAACGGGCCAGTAATAATAGATAATTTATCAGTTGCACAAGATTATAGTAACACGGCTTTATTTGCATGGTACAGAATAACTGTAAAAGATTCAACTGGATGCTTTTCTTCAATAGAAGTAGAAATCGATAATGGTACTCTTGGTATAATAGGTATATATGCTGCTACTAACTGTGAGTGCGCCTGCCCTGAAGGATATGCTTTAATTACTCCTCCGCCTGCTTCTGGATTACCCTGCGCAGGAGAAGTAGACGTAGCTCCAATAGACCATGGTCCAATGCTTACTACTTATAGTATTCAACAATTTGGAAGTGCTAATGTATATACTCCAGTCTATGGAACCCCTAATGGAGGAGTATTATATGTAGATAGCACATCTGGAAGTGCCTCTACTTTTGTTTCTGCTGCAGATACTTATTATAAAGGAGCAGGATGTGGATCTGCATTTCCTTATAACATGTGTTTTTCAGGAACTACTTCTGTATTAATACCAGCTCTTGATAGTAATGCTAACGTAGTTCAATATGGAACTATTTTTAATACAAGATTACTTGATATAGGAGTATGGCTACAACAAGGCCCTTCTGTTCCTGCTCTTCCAGTAAATACTTGGATTGGTATACCTATAGAAGTTGATTTTGCTAGTAATACTAGTTGTATATTAGGTATATCTGCACATGGAAATTATAGAGTTAGTATAGATTGCGCATTACTTATAACATCAGAAAGTATTGGAGGAGCACAAACGTTTGCTGTAGAGACTAATAATATTAATGAGTACTCCATGTTCCCTTTTGCTATTTCCTCTGGAAAACATACCATCCTTATTGAAGTTAAAAACTCTACAAGTAATGTAGCGAATCAACCTGCAGGACTAGCGTTTGATTTATTTCAAGGAGAATTATCAAGTGGTTTATCAGTAACAAGTGTATTTTCAACAGCTACGCTTCAAAGTACATTAGATGTATATCACTTAGCAGACGTAAATGGAAAACCAATAACTAGTTTTGATAAGACAAATGCAAATTACGATCATCAGTTTAGAATAGGAACAAGTCCTTCTAGCGGATATGAGTGCACTAGTGGATGCGTAAAGATTAATGGCGGAGTTATTACATGTTTAAGCGACGACACAGCAGAGTGTGATTTACCAATTAATTGTCCAGAGTATTTATCAGACTTAGTAGAATGTGTAGGTACTTTATCAAATGAAGTATATGCAAAAATGGTTGCAGGCTTACTAAGCAATAACTTAGAGATTAAAGATATATGGATGGTTATGATTATGAAGTATTTAATTACTAATTTAAATCCTTGTATAACAATGCAAGATTTACTATCTTGGACAAAATTTTTAGAAGACATTTGTCCAGATTGTGAAGCGGCTACACCATTACCTGGTATAGATCCAGATCAAGGGTCTCCATTTGGAGGTTCGGGTACAACAGAATATGACTTTTAAAATTAAAAAAAATGGCAAATATAAGAAAACTATCAACTAAAAAATTAAAAGAATTAGCGCTAACAAATAATTTTTTATATGTAAACAATTTAGCTACAGCGGTTGAGAGTAAAGTAGCGCTCTCTGAACTAGTTCCTACAGCGACGTCTTTAGGGATAGGAGCATCTATATATCAAGGATCAGTAGGAAATAATTTAAACTTTAGAAGTTTAATAAGTCAATCTTCTATTATAGCAATTGGTATTAATACAAATGATTATTCTATAACTTTAGATATAAATTCTGGCAGTATTGATTTAAGTTCATGTAGTAATACAACTTCTTTGTTTTTAAGCACTGTAGATTTAGCGGCAAATGTAGGAGCTACTATACTACCAGTAGCTAATGGAGGTACTGGTATTGGAACTTTAGCTGATGGAGGAATATTATTAGGGAGTGGGACAGGAGCTATTACAGCCATGGCAGCACTAGCTAAAGGTTCTATTATAGTTGGAGACGGTGCAACTGATCCTGTAGCTTTACCGGTAGGTACAAATGGTTATCTATTAACAGCAGACTCTGGACAAGCTTCCGGCGTAGGATGGACAGCTGCAGGAGCAGCAGATAATTTAGGTAATCATACTGCTACTACTGTTTTAAATATGGCAGGTAATAATATTAATACTGGCTCAGGTACAATAAACTATACAGGTGCAGCTGTTTTAGGGTTATCATTTGACTCAAGTAATAGAGGGCATTTTATTCCAACTGGGGCTACAGCTACGGGAGGAACAGGAGCTTTAAACGTATCTGGAGATTTAACTTTAAAAGGAGATAGTGCTAGATCTATTAGTGTGCTAGCGCCAGCTAGTGGGACAGGTTCTTTATTTCAAATAAATGGATCTAATGCAGGAACAACTTCATCGGATGGAGGATCAATTGTACTAAAACCGGGATCAACTACAACTGGTACAGGAGGGGATTGTAGGTTGTATGGAGGAAAATCAAGTGATGCTGCTGATGGAGATATTACATTGTATAGCGGCACCACTGCTGATACTTCGTTCCCAATATTAAGAGTGACTCCAACTAAGAGAGTTTCAATACAAAATAGTGCAGGAGAATTAACACCATTAGCATTATTAGATGCTGTACAGACAGAAGTTGCTGGAGCTATACCAGTATTAAGACTAGAGCAAAGAGATGTTGATTATCCTTTTATGAGATATCAAGGGACTTCAGCAGCAGACAGTACAACAAATATATCTACATCTACCGCTACTGCGGCAGCAAAAGTTGGAGCTGTAAAAGTTCAACTTAATGTAGGAGGAGAAACACTGAACGCTTGGATACGTGTATGGGCGTCAGCAGTATAAAAAGGAAAACAACTAAATAATAATTAAATAATAACAAAAATGACAACAACAGTTTTAGAGCACCCAAACACAACAACATTAATGGAATCTTATAAATATGCAGATTTAGCAGATTTATTACAAGGTTTAATAGATGTACAAGATTTAAAAGGAGTTAAGTTTGCTTTACAAATATCTAAGAATACCAGATTAATTAAAGCTGAGCTATTAGAGCTGGAAGAAGCTGCAAGACCTGATGAAGATTTTATAGCTCTAGCTACTAAAGTTCAATCTGTTGAAGCTTCAGAATTAACTCCAGAAGAAAAACAAGAAGCGGTAGCTAAAATAGAAGAAGAAAATGCAGAATTAGTACAAAAAAGAAAAGATCAAATACGTGAGTTTCAAGCAATGATGGCAGACACAACTGAACTTTCTTTATTTAAAATTTCAGAAAAGCATTTACCAGGAGATATTACTGCTAAACAATTAAATGATATTAGTTTAATAATAAAAGAATAAAACTATGGGACATAGCACAAAAGGAAATAGGTTTCCAGATAATTTAGTAAAAAAGCCTACAGATATAAGAACCAACGAAGAGCAGCTATTAAATGCTCCGTATGGACAACAAGGGGCAGTACTTCTTTGTGAGACTTCTCCTATAAAAGGAAATCTTCAAGGGCAAGTAAGAGGAGATTTTTATTGTATAATAGCAATCAGAGATGATGTAATGTTACAAGCTGGGCATACAGAAGTTAATTGGGATGAAAATCCAGATGGAGTAGTTGTTGGGCAAGGAGCAGGAGCTCAACCTAATACGTGGACTGAAGATTTTATGATGCCTGTAGGATTACCATTTTACGGTAATTTTACGGCAGTGTCTTTAAAAACAGTTACAGGTGAAGTAGCAGGAGCTCCAAAATTAATAGCATATTATAAGTAATGGGAATAACACAAAATGCATTAGGAATAAGTCTTGTAAGGTTGCGATCACATGTGGTTGCAGCCTTGGGTACTTTTCCTCATTATCCTGATTGCTTTTTTGAGCATACATTATTAGCAGATGAATTAATGCCTCAATTAACAATCGTAGATTTTTGTGATACTTTTGATTTAGACGCTTTAGGTGATATAATGCCAGAAGTTAATCCATATCCGTCCGGACATTTTGATACAGATGCTAATGATGATATACAACCAGAACCATACTAAAATAATAAGATATGCCAACAAAAAAATTAGTACCAAGAGATAATAATGAAGGAGGTTTAGGAACTGCCCTTAAAACGTGGGGAGCGTCATGGTTACAGAATTTAGTTATTACAAATTTACAGACTAGTACTTCAGCAAGTGTATTAGTAGAAACTGCTGGAGATATTGAAAAACGTGCAGCTACTAGTTTCTTGCCTAATTTAGAAAGTTTAGATGAGGGTGTTAGTTTAACAACTACTACTGAGTCTATAAATTACGTAGGGGCTGGTGTTACTACAACAGTTTCAGGTAATGATACAACAGTAACTATAACTGGATCACCTAATACTGTACTAGACACAGAACATACTGACTGCTTTGTAGGAATGTATGAAGCTGCCGCAGGAGCTTTAGACCCTAAAACTGATGAGCAACTCAGGTTTAATGCCCTTATTGGTAAGTTATATGTTGGAGGATCGCTGCCTACAACCAGTTTACATCTAGCAAATCAATCTATATACTCTGACAATGATCTTGTAATAGAAGCCGGTAATGTGTCGTCTGTTTCAATCAGCTCAGGAAGTGAGACGTTTTTTTATAATACAGGTTCTCAAACAGGACAGCTAGATATTAATGGTTTATGGATTAATCCTATTCCACTTGAGGCTGCCCCAACACATATAATTGTAGACAATGTTGCTAATCCAGGATTATTTAGTAAAATAGCAGTTACTGATTTTACTGCTACTACTCTGGCTGTTTTAGACACTGAAAATGCTGGATGCTTTGTAGGGCTCTATGAAGCTGCTACTGGAAATTTAGCCCCTAAAACAGATGAGGGATTAACATATAATGCTACCACAGGATCTGAAGTTCTTAGTATTGCAGGAGATATACTAATGGGAGATGGGACAAATCATGATGATGCTATTATCGATGTAAAAGTTAGTAATGTTGGTATTAATGGTAATCGACTTGTGTTAAATGCAGGAGATTCTGGAGCCGGTACAAACCTAGCTTGTGGAAATGTACAACTTACTACTGGTTTAGGTACAGGTACAGGTAATAATCCACTTATTGAACTAGTTGGGGCAAAACAAGTAGCTTCTGGAACAGGTGCGCATGCGGTTTGTTCGATAGGATTTCTTCAACATTTTGGAGATGGAGGCGCTGCGTCTTATAATCATTTTAGATTGGTTAGTCCTCTAGACGCAAACGATTTATTTGATATTGCTACTTATGCAGACGGAGTTACTGTAATTAAAACAGATGATAATGCAGGAGCTGAAGCTCATTTAGTTTTAGATTCAGATGGAGATACAAGTTTTAAGAAAACAGGTACTACATTAGCAACAGTTGAATCTTTAAGAACAGAGTCATTTTTACTAGCAGCTTCTGATGAGACAACATCTTTAGTTGTGGGAGTTAGGAAAGTTAGATTTAGAGTGCCTTATGCATTTACATTAACAGATGTAAGATTAGGCTGTAATGTAGCGCCTACAGGAGCAGCTCTTACAGTAGATATAAGTGATGATGGAACAAGTATTTTTGATGATGGTACTAATAATGGGGTTAGACCTACAATAGCTGCTTCTGCATTTACTTCTGTTGGAGGTACTGCACATGTTTTTGCAACAGGTGGTGGAGCAGCTACACCTACAGTTGCTATTGCAGACGACTCTGTTATAGGAGTAGATGTAGATGTAATAGGAAGTACAGTTGCAGGTGCAGGATTAAAAGTTACATTAATAGGATATAAAACAGTATAAGTATGATGAATTCTCATATGCCATATTACGCTCCACTTACTCAAGGTAATGATGGTTTGATGCTTTGGTTAAATCTAGATCCTGATTATAGAACTACATCTACTACTGTAAATGATTGGTTAAATTTTATGAAACCTTCTGAGATATTTTCTAATGCAAATACTGCAAGACAGCCTACAGATAACGGTACTCACCTAACATTTGATGGGGGCGATAATTTACAATGTAATGTAGATAGAGTTTTGACACCAGCCGGTGGAGGATGGACTGTATGTTCGAGATATACAGAAACTGATTGGACATCAAATTCTACTCTGGCAGCTGATAACGATAGTAATGACTCATTTATAAAAAATACAGGCAGTGGTCTATCAATAAAAGCAACTGGTACTAGTGGTACACAAACAAAGGGTTTAAACTTTGATACTCCCTCAGATCTTGTAGATGGTCAATATTATAATATAATGGTAACATGCAGTACTTCCGGACTCTTAACATGTTATATAGACGGAGTTGCTCAAAGTGCTACACCGCAGTTTGCTGATGATACTTATAATCTAACAATGTCAGAAGTAGGGGGGAAAAACGGAAATGCATGGATGATGGTAGGAAATATACAAGAAGTAATAGTGTGGCCTGCAGGAGCTGTATTAACTGCTTTACAAGCCGCAGACGTTAACACATATTTAAACAACAAATTTTAATAAATAAATAAAAAGACATGGCAAATTTAAAAATAAAAACAGTATTAACAAGTGGAACTCTTCTAGGTATTCCTTTAAATGTTACTAATGACCTTAATCTTAGTGGTAACGGAGCGGGTAAATCATATAGTAAATTTAAAACTCAAACAGCAACTGGTACTCCTATAGCATTACCTGCTAGCCCTTTTACAAGTACTAATAAAAGAGTATTTATATATATTAGAAATACTGCAGCAGACTCTACTAACTATATTAATCTTTGGATTAAGAATACTTTAACGGCATCAACATTAAACGCTACTTCTTGTAGTGGTTGTGGTGATTATACTCACTATATACAGATAGCACAAATTCCAGCATTAGGTGTAATTTTATTACCTTTTGCTGCACATGATACACTTTTTGCAGACGCAGCTGCAGGAACTCCAGAAATAGAGTACTTAATAATGGAAGAATAATATATGAAGAAGTTCTTAATATTTTTATTACTAGTATGTTCAACTAGTTTATATTCTCAGAATGTAGATTTTCAAGAGATGTTTAAAAAGCAATTGAAATTTTCTACGATTTATGGGGCTGTAAATGGAGGAACTTCTATTTCTGATGCTACATCGTTTTCAGTTACTTCAGGGCAACTGCAAGAAGATATAGTACAAACTCCTTATGACTATTCAGTTACATTCGGAATTAGAAAAATAGCTAGGTTTGGATATGAGAATAAAGCTAATACTTTTTATGATGGTACTGAAATATCTTGGTCAGATAATGCTACAGTAGGTAAAGTCGAAGGGTTTGAATATTTATTTGAAGTAGATTATTCTAGACAGCAAGGAATAGATTATATAAACCAACATCACTTTATTAGGTATAGTTCTGACGATGATTGTGTTGGTAAATTATGTATGAATGAGTTTGCTTTAAAGGTAGAATATTTAGAAGATGGATTTGCTGATATTAAATACTTTGAGTTATCAGAGAGATATAGAGTTAAGAAAGATAAGAACTTAGCATTTAGTGTAGGATTCGCACATAGGTTAGCAGAGCCTTATGGATATGACCCTTTAGAAGAATGGATATTAGATAATGGTAATCTACATTATACGTATTTAGCTATAATGGAAGGATATACAGTGGATGTATATGCAAATGAATATAAAGACCCTGACGGAAATGTAGTTGCCACTAATGCTGAAGTATGGGAAGAAAATGTAATACCTCAAGTATTATCAGATTATAGTAAAAAAAAGAGAGATGCTTTAAAAAATCAAATTCAACATTCACTTGTTATAGGATTTGATTATTATAAATATAGTAAGAAAACATGGCTGCATGCTTGGGGTAATTTATTACCTTATCATTATAATGATGGTAAAGAATTTTCATATCATAATTACATAGAAGATGATCAATGGTATGATTACTCAGGAGGATTAATATATGGAATAAAAGTAAACAGAAATTTAGGATACTTTGTAGAAGGTACTTATAATAAATATTGGAACAGAGAGTGGTACGGCTTTAAGTTAGGAATTAATTATATAATATTTTAAAAATAAAACAAATGAATTTTATAAACAGTTGGGCTAAAGGTAATAAAAAAGAAAAATATCAAATAGGCATAAGATTAGGCAGAATAACTGTCTTAGAAATTAAAGCATGTTTATTTTGCACTAAAGAGTGTAGTGCTAAAAGACTTAGAATTATAATATTGAATTTTGGATTTGAAGTATAATGGCTACAGTAAAAGATGAATTAATATTAATGGAACATAGAATGAATTCGATGGAACAGAAGTTAGATAAAATGGACGGTAAATTAGACATGTTGACTGAAAAACTATTAGATCCAGATTACGGTGTTACTGCGCGGGTAAATAGAAACACTACTCATCGTAAACTAATGAGTAAAGCTTTGTGGGTTATTTACGTAGTTGTAATTGGACTAGTTATTAAACTTATATGGAATGGCTAAAGAATTAAACGAGGATACTACATTTAAAATGAGTATCAAGACAATGGGTATGATAGCAGCTGGTATAGTTGTTGTTGTAGGTGGATGGTATTCTCTTATGCAAGAGATACAAGAAGCTAAAGAAACGCCAACTCCAATTACTATTGAAGATATAATAAAGCAGATACCAGAAGCTGAAATTACAAGAATGGAGTTTGACATGAAAGATCAAATGATTAGAGCTACAATCATGGAGACAAAGAAAGATGTAGACGAAATGAAAAAGACTCTTGAGAGAATAGAGGATAAAGTTTATAACAGATGAAAGACAAGATTACATGGAAAATATTTAGTATGTATATGTTGATTATCTTTTTTATGTTAATGTCTAGTGGTGCATTTAGTCAAATTCAAGTGGCATATTTTAATGCTGGTTGGAACACAACAAATGGAGTAGAGTGGTATGATAAATTAGAAGAGGTTCAGACATTATCATATATAGATGTAAGTAAAGATACAGAGTTACAAAAGAAACATAAGATAGCAGTTATACCTACTATCATAATATTTAAAGATGATGTTGAAGTTGCAAGGTTTCAAGCTGATTTAAGTTTTAAGATGATAGCTACAAGAGAAGAAGTACAAGAAGAAATTAATAACCAACTAATGAGTGATTTTTAAAATGAAAAAACTACTACTACTACTATTATTACTACCTATATTAGCGTTTAGCCAGAACTGTGTTCCAACAACAATAATTATAAACCTTGAT
>Ga0209091_10000286_pt1 | contig 50005 bp, 41 predicted proteins | sample ArcticOcean_MG_C_6_FD_187438 | JGI IMG/M metagenome (GOLD analysis project Ga0209091, IMG submission 187438) | Marine microbial communities from western Arctic Ocean - ArcticOcean_MG_CB8_128 (SPAdes) (version 2) | ecosystem: Environmental > Aquatic > Marine > Oceanic | place: Arctic Ocean...
AGATATTTTAAAGTTGATTAAAGATTATCCGTTAAAACGTGATGTTGAATATAATATCGATATGAAAGTTTTGCATAATATAAAGAAACCTTTGGGAAATTTAAATGCAATGATTGGGATGACAAAGTTAAAAGATTCCATAGTTGACCAAATAATATATTTTTTACAAGGCTTGGATAGAAATAATGATTTTATGCATACTGTAATTTATGGTCCACCTGGGACAGGGAAAACAGAAGTGGCGAAAATCATGGGTTCAATATTTTCATCGTTGGGTATTTTAACAAATAACACCTTTAAAAAAGTTACGCGAGCTGATCTAATCGCGGGTTATTTAGGACAAACTGCTATGAAAACAAAAGACGTTGTAAAAGAATCTCTAGGCGGCGTCCTCTTCATTGATGAGGCTTACGCGCTAGGAAATAGTGAGAAAAAAGATAGTTTTGCAAAAGAATGCATTGATACGCTATGCGAAGCATTAAGTGATCACAAATCAAAATTAATGGTTATAATTGCAGGATATGAGATTGATTTAAAAAAATGCTTTTTTGCTTACAACCAAGGTCTGGACTCACGGTTTCCATGGAGGTTCCATACAGATGATTATACTCCTGGGGAATTAAAAAAAATATTTATTAAAAAAATCAAAGATATTAATTGGTCAATGGCAGATGAAATTGGAGACGAATGGTTTAAAACCAAAATGGAGTATTTTAAATTTTATGGGAGAGATATGGAGACTTTATTGGCCAAAACAAAAATTGCACATGGTAGGCGCGTTTTTTGTAAATCAAAAGACGTAAAAACAATTATTACAAAAAAAGATCTAGACAAGGGATTCGAGATGTTTCTATCTAATAATGAAGTAAGGGAGAGAAAAAAAGAGGGTCTTAATGTCCCCTTTATGTACATATAAATCCGTTTATACTTGGTATTTTTAATAACACTAAGTATAAAATGAGTGCCAAAAAAATGATTCAAATCAACCCAAACTTCCTTAAAATAGGAGGAAAGAAAGGGAAGTCTACAAGAAAAAAGAGACATAAAAATAAGGATTTGCGTTCAACTATAAAACCAAATGATATTAAGAAAAGGTTAATGAATAAGATAAAAGATCATCAACATCGCTCAAGAGAAGATAAAAGTAAAGAAGGTGAAGATAATAATAAAAAATTTACAAAGGATTTTAATGATCAACTTGGTTATCTTGAAAAGATAATTGCTTCTAAAAAAAAGAAAAAAAGGAAACGTAAAACAAAAAGAGAGCGCAAACTAAAACAAAAAGGTGGAGAACCTCAACAAAAAACAATCGCAACGGTGCCGTTAATAAGCATTTCAAAGCCAACTATACAACAACCCGAAATAATTACCCCGTCACCATTTGCACGTGTTATTAATCCACCAATGTTGGTACCGAAGGAACTTACAGAAACGGAAACTATTATTCCCGTAAACCATTCTGAGCCCAAATATGGTTGTCTTAAGGGTGGTAAAAAACCCACATATTCCCAATACAAGAAAACCCTAAAGAAAAAACATGACTTGGTTATTAAAGATAAAATAAACTTCTCTCCATTTCCGGAACCAAGTCCAGAAGTTGAAAGTAGAAAAGCGCGTTTGACGCTTCTTAAAAACAAGATAGCCGCGCCGAAATCCCGTCCAATTAAAAAGTTTAAGAAACGGAAAAAAACGATTAAGATTCACCATTTGGGGAAAAATAAAAAGACAAGAGTAGTTGGTGTTTTGATTAAATGTGGAAAGACAAGAAAAATGGTTAAAAATGAACAAAATACACTTAGATCTCGTTGTTTAAGTGAAGTTAAACTATATCTCAGAAAACACAATTTAATAAAAGCAGGAACCACTGCACCGGAAGATGTTCTTAGAAAGCTTTATGAAGACTCATTTTTAGCAGGGAATGTTTTTAATAAAAATCCTGAAAACCTTTTATTTAATTACTTGAACAAAGAGTTAGATAATTAGATAAATATATTAAAAAATCAACTTGATATTAATATAACATGACCATGATCAATAAATATATGATAGAAGAAGTGAAATATGTAAAACGCTTCGGACCCAAAACAATGTTTTTACTACAATGTGGTTCATTTTATGAAGTTTATTGTTGTAAAAAAAATGGAGAATTTACAAGCAATAGAATAATGGAGTTTTCTCGTATTTGTGATATGAGAATTGCAAAAAAGAGATCAAAAAATAACGGACTCTCCGTTTTTATGAGTGGATTTCCAGAATTACATCTTGAAAAGTATGTTAAAAGACTCAATGATGCGGGTTGGACTGTCGCGGTCCATTGCCAAGAACCAACATGTCCGAAAATACGTAAGGAAATGGGAGTTTTCTCTCCAGGTACAAATTTTGAGTCCGTTGACGGAGGATCTAACAGAACAATGGTTGTTTGGATTGAAATTTATGATAAAACTAAATTAAATAAAAACCCAAAAGTGAGTTGTGGGATTTCTTCGGTAGATATTGGCTCGGGAGATGTCCATACATTTCAATGTGTTGAAAGTTATTTTCACAATCCCACAACTTTTGATGAATTGGAGAGATTTTATTGCAGTTATCATCCAAGTGAGCTAATTATAATTCATAATTGTGAAGAAAAGCAAATTAACGATATAATAGCTTTTGCTGACATTGATGCAAATTTAATCCACAAAGTTTCCATTAATGATAAATCAGGGGAATGGTATAAATCGGTTTCAAATGCACAAAAACAAACATATCATGAAGAACAATTGTCAAAATATTATAATATTTCTGATTATGATGTATTTTATGAAACCCATTCTCTCCGAGAAAGAGAAATATCCACACAATCTTTGGTATTTTTATTGAATTTTCTAGATTTTCATAATAAAGATTTAGTTAAGCAACTGAAGTTGCCCGTATTTACAAATATTGAAGACAGGGTTAGATTGGGCAACCATTCTCTTAGACAATTAAATATCATCGATATTGGTAACAAATCAAAATATTCTTCACTATTATCACTTGTAAATAAATGTAAAACGCCAATGGGGAAACGGTATTTAACTCAAAAAATATTAAATCCAACAACAAATGCGGAGTATTTAAAAAAAGAATACGATATCGTAGAACATGCTATTAAACTATTTGATAACAAGAGTTGGGAAGGTATTTTGATATCATTAAAAAACATAACAGATTTTGAAAGGTTATTTCGTAAATTAATTTTAAGGCGCGTCGTGCCATCTGATCTTGCTGTTTTATTTGATAATATTAAAACCATAGAATCTGTTAGAAAAATAGTATATTCGGATACCAAGATTTGTGAATATCTTTCTTATCCATCTCTTATTAAAAATTTAAAAACATTGAAAAGTAAAATAACAGATGCTGTAAATGTTAAGGAGGCTGGAAATATTTCATGTAGAGACTTCGATATTAATATATTTAAAAATGGCGTGTTTCCAAAATTAGATGAGGCAGCATTGGCATATGATAATGCGAATAAAGAGCTTAATGTAATAAAAGAATACTTGGCAAGTAATTTGCCAAAAGAAAAGAACCCAATTAAAATTCACCAAACCGAAAAGAGTGGATTGTTTCTAATGACGACTAAAAACAGATTTAAAAAACTTGTAGTCATGCTACAGGGTGCTGCGGAGAGCGATACAACTTTGGAAAAATTAAAATTCAGCGAGAGTCCATTAAAAGAAAGTCGTGCAAATGGCAACAATGTTAGATTGGATAATATTGTTATAACAAAAATATATCATACGATTGCACAGACAAAATCCAATTTCAAAGATATTTTATTATCAACCTTTAATCAATATGTGGAAACATTTTTGGCACACAAAAATGAATTTGAAATTATAATTGAATTTGTTACAAGATTAGATTTTTTACTGACACGAGCAAAGATTTCGGTATCTAATAACTATTGTCGTCCAATAATTACAAATGAAGCATCACAATCATTTATTATGGCGAAAGGTATAAGACATCCACTGATTGAACATATCAATACTAACGAACTTTATGTTCCCAATGATATATCTATTGGTTTGGATAAACAGCATACCGGAATCATGCTTTTTGGAACAAATGCGGTTGGTAAATCAAGTTTAATTCGTTCCATAGGAATGTCAGTGGTTCTGGCTCAATCCGGTTTCTTTGTACCCTGTAGTTCCTTTACCTATAAACCATATAGTTCAATATTTACAAGAATACTCGGAAATGATGATATTTTTAAAGGATTGAGTACATTTGCAGTTGAAATGTCCGAGCTAAGTGCTATTATAAAATATTCCGATTCAAATAGTCTTATTTTAGGCGACGAATTATGCAGTGGGACAGAAACAACATCAGCTTTGTGTATTGTAAGCGCAGGTGTTGAAATTCTCCATAATAAAAATACTTCTTTTATTTTCGCTACACATTTTCACGAACTTACTGAAAGAGATGAATTGACACAATTAAACAGATTATCTCTCCAACATATGGTTGTAAGATATGATGAAGGATTGAAAACACTTATCTATGATCGTAAATTGCGCGACGGTCCTGGTAATAAACTGTACGGGCTTGAAGTTTGTAAATCATTGTCAATGCCATCAGAATTTTTAAGATTGGCAAATAAATTTCGTTGCAAATATGGGAATTATCAAAATGTCATTCTTGATTCAAAAGAATCGCATTATAATGTTAAAAAACTCAAAAACAATTGTGAAATTTGTGGGAAAATAGCAGCAGAAATTCATCACATGCAACCTCAACATGAATCAAATAATAAGGGATTTATTGATGGATTTCATAAGAACCATCCTGCCAATTTAATGAGTATTTGTAAAAGCTGCCACAGCGAATTTACAAAAGGGAATATAAAACATAAAAGAGTTAAGACAGGTGCGGGTATGGTATTAGAAACTATTTAATTTGTTTAAATAGTATATATGGTTGATTTTATTAAAGGTTCAGTACAATTTATGGTAAGTTATCTACCCCAAATTTTACTAATGGTAATTATTTTAGTATTGGGAATGGTTTATATGGTAGTACACAAGGTACATTTTGTTAAAATGCATCCTCATTTACAAAGAGTGGTTGAAATAGAAGGATTAACAATATAATTGTAAATGGAAACTTTAGGGATGCCGGATATGTAATAGATGTCACCGTTAAATCATTTTAAAGGATTAATTAATATTTAGAAAATTGATTTATATGTTTCTTATTATATATAAATCAAAACAATGATCATACCTATTAAATGCTTCACATGTGGAAATGTTTTAGCGAACAAATACCAATATTATGTTAGAGAAGTAAGAAAGATGAAGACCTCTAGAGGAGAAGATCCTGAGAAAGTAGTGTACTTGACGAAAGACACCGCAAATAAAACTCCTGAAGGATTAGTGATGGATAAACTTAAACTAACGCGTATGTGTTGTCGTAGACATATGCTTACCCATGTTGATATTGAATAAATATCTTGATAGTATATATAATGCGTAAAACCCGGCGTAGAATTGGTAGAAAACGAAAATCTAAATGTCATGGACGGCGAACTAAACGCGGAAGACACCGCGCTTGTAAAAGAACACACAAAAGAAGGAAGGTTCATCACAAGAGAAAGCGAAGAGGTAGTACAAAGAGAAGATTGAGGCATCGTGGAGGATATTCTGGTATAAAAGTACCCTTGTCACCTGCCAATTTCCAAGGACCTAGTCAACCAACATTGCCGCCATTTGGCCCCGTGAATGTTCCAGTGAGGGGGGTTACAAAGTTTCATGATGGCGAATATTATTATGCTAAAAATCCAAATGTCATAGCTGCCCCTAGATCTACAAACTCCGCATGGGGTAAAAAGAGTCAAACTGGTGGTCGAAAAAAGAGAAAGAAAAAGAAAAAGAGAAAGAAAAAGAAAAAGAGTTGCCAAAGAGGCGGAACGTCATCAAGTGTTGTGAATGCTCTGCCAGGCGGAACTGATTTCCGCGACCTGTATTGGTCTCAAGGAAATAAACTAGTTAACTTATATGACAATTGGAATGGATATGCGGGAAGAATGTCTACAGCGGCATCAGTGCAACCCATTGGTAAGTCAGGAAATTTACTTGCGTCAGCTGCTCCAGTTTCAACACTATATCAGGATGCTGGCCTACAGGCATCTAAAAGTCCATATCAAGCATATTAATAAATATATGCATACTTTATATAATGACTAATTTTTTAAAAACATACTATTCATTATGTACACCGGCCAAAGTGTATTTTCTAATTTCTTTAACAAGTGTTTTAGCGTTAGTTGCACAAAATATTTCATCTCCAATGAAATATCGGGTAGGAAAGTACTCCGTAAATTTGCCTCATAATAATGTTATTTTTTTCGTTTTTAAATTCTTATATATTGTTTTATGGACATTTATATTAAATGAGTTATGCTCTCGTGGTTGGAAAGATTTATCATGGTTCTTGGTATTATTTCCTATTTTATTAATGTTTGTATTAATAGGTTTACTTATTTTAGCCAATATGAAATAAGAATCATATTATTTGATAATATAATTCTTATAGAAAACTCTTTAAAAATATAAACATAAGATATACTAGAATGAGTTTTAATCCAATTCCATGGGAAATTCTTAACTTATATTTCAAGGAAAATTCATCTTTTCTAGTAAATCATCATTTGGAATCCTATAATGAATTTTTTGATTCTGGGATATCGCAACTCTTAAGAGAGAAGAATCCTATTCATTTTTTTAAAAATCAACAGAAAATAATCATCGATAAAGAAACCAGATTTGTTAATTTCATTCTACCAAATGGCGAAGAAAAACCTTTAACAAAAGACGAATTGGAGGAGAGATTTCCAGATGAAGACGGGGTCAAGAGAAATCAACGTTGGGAAAAAGCCAAGGGAAAAGGCCCGATCAAAACACTAATTCTGGAAGAATATAGGTATCAAGCGAGACTATATATTGGTGGCAAGGATGGCACTAAGATTTATTATGGGAAACCTATTATTTATGATAAAAATAAAGAAAATAAAATTATGTACCCGAATGAAGCAAGATTAAGAAATTTAACATATGCATTTACGATGCATTATGATGTTGATGTTGAGTTTACTCTTTATTTGCCACTGGGGGATGGTTCTGGTAAATTTAGAATGGTTGAACATGAGATAACCCTTAATAAATTATATTTTGGAAAATTTCCAATTATGTTAAGATCTAACCTATGTATTTTGAATGGTATGGCTGAAAACGTTAGAAAAAATATGGGCGAAGATGCTACTGATCCTGGGGGATATTTTATAATTGATGGCAAAGAAAAGGTTATTATTTCACAAGAGAAGTTTGCAGATAACATGTTATATATACAAAAAGATCCAAATGATCTTATTAGTTATTCTGCAAAGATTCGTTCTGTTTCAGAAGATGCATCAAAACCAGTGAGAACATTGGCTATTAAAATGATTAAAGAAACACCATCTTCTTCTAATGGTAATATTGTTATATCTATACCAAATGTCAGAAAACCCGTCCCTTTATTTATTGTTATGAGAGCTCTGGGTATTATTTCGGATAGAGAAATTGTTGAATATTGTTTGTTGGATATTAATAAGTATCCACATTATCTCCCAACACTTCGCCCTTCCGTACACGACGCCGGTGTTGTATTTACACAACAAGCTGCACTAAAATTTATAGCTACCCTAACAAAGGGTAAAACTACAAGTCACGCCCTTCAGATTCTAATGATTTACTTTTTACCTCATATCGGAGAGTTGAATTTCAAACAAAAAGCTTTATATATAGGTTATGCTGTAAAAAGATTATTACAAATTGCACATGGAGAAGATAAACCAACTGACCGAGATAGCTACTTATATAAAAGACTGGAAATACCAGGAACATTAATATATGATTTATTTCGCGAATATTACACAGCACAACAGAAAAATATATTTTTAAAGATGGATGAAGAGTACTTTTATGCTGTAAAGAAGTCGGCGAGAAGTTATCAAGATAGCGATTTTATGAATTTAATAGTAGAGAATCAATCAATGATTTTTAATAAAAGACTCGTTGAATCCGGTTTTTCAAAAGCATTTAAGGGTGATTGGGGTTCAGAGGCACATACCAAAAAGCCTGGGGTATTACAAGATTTAAGTAGATTATCCTACTTCTCCACTATGGCTCAAATGAGGAAGACAAATACACCGATTGCAGCAGATGGAGCTAAAATAGTTGGACCGAGGCATATAAATAGTACCCAATGGGGAATACTTTGCCCAATACATTCACCGGACGGAGGTAATGTTGGGTTACATAAACATCTTGCCATAATGACTCATGTTACAAAGAGATTATCTGGATATCCCTTTATTGAATTTCTGAGACAATCAGGGTTTAATATGCAATTATTAGAAGAATGTACGTTAAAATATTTAAGTAACGTAACGAAGATTTTTGTTAATGGGGCGTGGATTGGCGTAACATCGACTCCTGAAGAAATGAAGGATAAACTACTATTGTATCGTCGCAATGGTTTATTCAATATATTTACAAGTATAAGATGGAATGAACAAAGAAATGAAATTCACATTCAAACTGATGCAGGGAGACCGTGTCATCCTTTATTTCATGTGAAAGGGGATAAAATAAGTTATGAAAATAAAAATATTATTGAAAAAATCACGAATAAAAATATTTCTTGGAATGAATGTGTATTGGGAATTGGTAAATCTTCAGAAGAACGAAAAATAAATAACAATCAAATATTATCGCCTAGTATATTCAGACAAAAAACAAATCTTAATGAAACAGAAGCAATTGTTGAATATTTAGATACTCAAGAAATGGAAGGGGTAATGTTGGCATCTACATCACAAAATAGAGATACATATATTAATAAAAAAATAACTCATATTGAAATAGACTCATCTGTTATTTTAAGTATGATGGCCAATCAGGTCATTTTCCCTGCGACGAACCCCTATCCTCGTAACGCGTTTTCATGTGGACAAAGTAAACAAGCTGTGTCAATGTTTCATACAAATTTCCAAAATAGAATGGATAAATCCGCACTTTTATTAAACTATGGACAAAATCCTATTGTAAGAAGCCGCTACTATGGTCCTGTAACCGGAAACAAACATCCTTATGGGATAAACGCAATAGTAGCAATTGCCTGTTATACGGGTTATAATGTTGAGGACGCAGTTATAATGAATCGCGCAGCTCTTGATAGAGGACTTTTCCGAACAACATACTTCAATGTTTATGAAGCTACTGAGGAAGAAACGAACGTGGGGTCATCTGAAATAAGAAGTGAATTCATGGACATAGAAAAACACGATGTGATAGGATTAAAACCAGGCTATGATTACAGTCACCTTGATCCCAACTCCGGTTTAATAAAGGAAAATACTGTTGTAGATGATAAAACAATTATAATTGGAAAAGCGGTTAATAGTTTGACTTCGGGAGAGATTTTTGTGGATGAATCCGTTGCATGTAAAAAGGGACAACTTGGACATGTTGATAAAGCTTTTATTACTGAAACAGAAGGCGGTCTTCGTCTCGCAAAAATTCGGATTAGACACGATAGGATTCCAGCAATAGGGGATAAATTCTGTTCTCGCGCTGGTCAAAAGGGAACTATTGGTATTGTATTAAATGAACAAGATATGCCATTTACAAAAGAAGGACTTAGGCCCGATATTATTGTAAATCCACATGCTCTTCCTAGTAGAATGACCGTTGGTCATTTGGTTGAAGTTTTGACAGGAAAAGCGTGCGTATTAACTGGTTCCTTGGGCGATTGTACGGCATTTATTAATAAAGGACCAAAAAATGAGGAATTTGGAAATGTATTGATTCGCGAAGGATTTAGTTCAACGGGAAATGAATTAATGTATAATGGAATGACAGGTGAGCAACTTGAAACAGAGATTTATTTCGGACCCACCTATTATTTAAGACTCAAACATATGGTTAAAGACAAAATTAATTATAGAGCAAGGGGTCCGCGCACTGTTTTAACCAGACAGACTGTTCAAGGTAGATCAAACAACGGTGGTTTGCGTATAGGAGAAATGGACCGCGATGCTATTATTTCACACGGGTTAGCTTCATTTTTACAAGAATCCATGATGGAGAGAGGGGATAAATATTTCATGGCAATATGCAATAATACAGGGACTATTGCAGTTTATAATGAAAGTAGGAATATATTTCTAAGTCCGATGGCAGATGGTCCGATTAAATTCATTGAAAATCTTGAAGGTGGTCTAAATATTGTCCCTTTGACAAGATTCGGGAGAGATTTCTCAATTGTTAAAGTACCATATGCGTTTAAGCTATTATATCAAGAACTACAAGCAATGAATATCCAAATGAGAATAATAACAGAAGATAATGTGGAACAGTTGACATCTATGAAGAACTCGGACAATGTTGTTAAATTAACAGGATTAAAAAACCTAGAGGAAGTTGCCAATAAGGCAAAGAAAAGGCTGGAAAAAGATAACGCACTGTACAAGGATATTCAACAAAATAGAAAGATTCTTGAAACAGAAGAAGCTGATAGAGAAGAAGATTTCTTTGATTCACAATCAGGATATGATCTTGGTACACCATTTACAACGCCATGGCAAACCAATGAAGGTGAATTTGATCAACCTCCATTTGGTATGCCAATAAATACCTCCATGCAACAGGGGATGTCACCAATATATCAACCAGGCACTCCAACATATAGCACTAACTCACCAGGATACCAACCTATCTCTCCGACATATGGTCCCATAGATTCACCGCCATACCAACCTATCTCTCCGACATATGATCCTAGAGTACCACCACCTCCTAATTCGCCGCCACCAGAATTAAATTTACCACCTAGCATTATGACCAAAGAAAGATCAACTACGCCAGAATCTGATAATAACGAAGAGAAAGATGATGGTGAAACAGATGATGAAATGAAAAAGGACTCTTTAGAAAAAGAAGAATCTGGTAAGGGTGAAGGAAATAAAGTACCAGATTCATCCCCTGGCGAGAAACCAGAAAGGATCGTTATTACTAAAAATTTTCAAGAAGGATTGGATTTACTTAAAGTTGACGAAGATGATAAGTTTGAAAAGAATAGCGATGATGAGGAAGAGGGTGGCGAAACACACAGTATTACAATAAGTAAAAATTGAATTATATTAAAAAGTTATAGCTTAATAATATAAACATGTCATCCGGACAAAGCTCAAGATATAATCCACTGATTTCCAAACTATACAAATCAAGAACAATTCTACTTAAAATATTAAAAGATTCCAGGGGTTATAACACAAACGATTATGAAGGTTTTAGCGTGAATGAACTACAAGCAATGTATAAAAACAAACAAATGGATATGCTTCTTACTAATCCGAAAACTAATAAAAAACTATTTGTTAAATACCACCTTGATGCAAAAATAAAATCGGGCGCGGTATATGATTATATTGATGATTTATTTGATATCGAAGAAATCTTAACTAGGGAAGATGAATTAATAATTGTAACAAAGGATAAGGTAAATGATTCCATGAGAACTTTATCAAACCATATTTACTTAAATGATAATAAATTCATTACAATATTTAATCTCAATGATTACCTTTTCAATATTTTAAAAACAGATCTGGTCCCACCGCATAGAGTTATTAGTAGTACTGAAAAGAATGATTTGATCAAAAAATACTATGTAACTGATCCAAAAAAACAATTTCCAGAAATATCCCGCTTTGATCCTGTTGCTCAAGCAATTGGTGCGAGACCCGGCGATTTAGTAGAAATTACAAGATCATCGCCAACTGCAGTAACAACACTGTATTATCGTCTCTGTCAGTGATTTTATATATTTATATTATAAAGAATGCAATATGAAAATGATAAATTGGGAGCTACTTTAAACAACCAATTAAGTGAATTGAATGATTTATTTCAGGTTGTTGCCGGAAGATATAAAACAGCATTAAGAGCTAACTATTTGAATGATTCTTCTATAACCACAAAACAAAATGTAGAAAGAGTAAAGGAACATCTTGATAGGATTGTTGTCAATACCACAGAGTTCTCAAAAAAAATAAACACTGCTATTTTAGAAAACAATCAACAAATACAGACTTTAGACGAATATATAGCAGGGTTGAAAAATAAAACAAATGTGGAAAATTCAACATTATCAAAAGTTCAAAATTCTGGAGACGCATCAATACCTAGAAAGAAGTATATTAGAAGCATTATGCAGGGTGATTATTATATGGATGCATTTTATTTTGTTGCTATTTTAGGAAGCTTGTATTATTTTAATTCTTTACGCAGTGCTGATAAAAATTAGTATTGGGAAAATACTTTTTCTGTTTGTACTTTATAGAAGTATGTCAACACTAATTTCACTATTTACTGATAATGAATCTCAGCATAATCCCAATTTAAGCCAAGGAGTAAAATTTGGATTTATGCAGAATGCAATTATTTCGCGCGAATTACCAAATTTGCCATTAATGGAACAGACTACGGGCAGAGGCATAGGTTCGATAATTGAACCTTTAGACAACTCTTCGCCCGAACCCAAATCTGGTACATATAACAATGTTAATGAATTAAATGAAAATGAAATGAAAAAACTAAACGCAATGGAAAATGAATATCAGAATCTTATTGCTCAACTCATGAAATATAATACACAGACACAAAAAACATCACAATGTATCCCAAATACAAAATATGCAAACGACAAAAAATGGCAAGATAGCTGCAATAAATTAAACAAAAATGATTGTACTAAAAAAACGGAATGTCAGTTAGATAATAATTCATCTAATATTTTAAATAAAATCCAATCATTGAATAAAAAAATTAATGCGCAAATACAAAAGTTGGTTAAACAAACAAAAATAACAAATAGGGTTAATAATACTGCAAAAGGCGACGGGTCTACACATTCCAATAACCTCAAAATCCAACTTAATACCCTAATGGAAAAAAAAAGTAGGTTGGATGCATTACTTACAAAACGCCAAACCCTTAATGGTCAGTTAGAAGATAGACGATTGGAAATGGATTCTTCTTATTTACATTACATTGCATTCTTTTTATCCGCAGTTACTTTAGGTACATTGGCCTTTACGAAGCTTGCTAAGAACTAATAACTTTTTTATCTATATAATATAGATAAAAATGCATTCACAGTCCTTCCAAGATTTAACACAGGGGAAATCATATAGGAGAGATCAACGCAAAATGCAAAAGACATTGCGAGGAAATTTAGAACTAATAGAAGGATTTCAGGATCAAAGTGGTTCTAATAAAAATGTAGTTGCGGGATTAACACATTATATCGATAAAGATAATATTAACTTTAGAAAACCCGTTGAACAAGAAAATACACTGGAATTTGAAAAACTTATTACAATGCAAAATAGTTTAGATGCTGTTAAAAAGGAATGGAAGTCGCGAGTTAAAGATTTTAAAATCCAATCTGAAGGACAAACACAAGCATTTAAGACTTGCTACAATAAATGCGCAAAAGAAAATAACGTAGATATGAAATCAGCTTGTAAATACGGATGCAATGTGGGTTGGTTTGCGAATAAAGATAGCAATTCAAGATCAATTGGCGCCGGAAATGGACAAGATTGGTCAAAACCAGATGAAAATCTGTTTCAACTTGCCGAAAGCATAGTTGGTGTGGTGGAAGCGGCTGTTGAAAAAGTGGATAATAGTAATTTTATATCCAATATGAACGAGGGTTTTACAGTGAAGGCTCCAATGTCAACTTCCAACGGCGAATTAATAGATCCAGCAACAATAAATCCTAACAAACCGTGGACAAATACTAGGCGTGGTGTATATGGCTCAGTTGGGTATGGAAAGCAAAGAAACGGTTCTACTGTTAATAAACAACGATCATATGAAACGAGCAAAATAAATAAAATTCTATCTAATAACCCAATTAAAATTCCAATTAATTCGGATGGATTTGACTATATCACTCAAACATGGAAAACCAAGCCACCTACAAAAGGCGCGGATGGATCAATGTTAAATACTAAAATGGATATCGCGATACAAGCTAAAGAAACTTTAAAAAAAATAAATATTGATTCTTTGGTTGAAAGAATGGCTGCTACTAATCTGAATGCTATTGACATAGGAAAAGAAATGATTCAATTAAGGGAAACTTGGAAAAAAATATTTCAAGAATCTTGCGAAAGAGCTATTGGAGGAACCTCAAAAAAATTCGCAGGTCATTCCGATAAATGCATTGGGTGGCAAAATACTTTGGAGGGTAGATCTGGGTTTTATTCTTTTAAAGAAAAACAACCAAATGAAGTTACGAGAACATGGAAGCAACCATCCTCTATTAATAATGCAACCGTACCCTATGTGGTAGATTTTTCTGGTAATATATCACAAAAACCCTTCTTTTCTACGGATACTTTTGATTTAGCAACTGATAAAAAAAACATGCCAAATGGATGCGATACTGAAATACCATCAAAACAGTCAGGATGGTGCGTGTGTTCTGATAATAATGGCGGTATTAAATATGTATATGCAGATAAAGGTCATGGTCAATTTACATGTAACACGGTTTGCGATACAACAAATTCCGATATGTTAAATAAAGCTAATGGATTATTGTATAGTAATCCTAAAAATTGGAAAAGCGCTGGAATGGGTTATACTAAATCAATCAAAACAACAGGTACACTACAAGGAGATGCGGATGGTGGCCCAGCACCTGATTGTCCTACAGGAATGACTGAAATTAAACGAGGAAATCAAGGTGCAAAAGGTTACGTTATTCCCGGAAGTAGCAAAAAGAAGTGGGCGTGTAATCCCTGGCAGGAGGCGGAAATGGCAATGATGTTTTGGGCACCGCCGAACCCAGAAGAAATAGTAGGTTGTACCGGGACCATGTATCACAATTATGCCCGCGATTGTAAATATAATTATCCTATTGGACATGACTCCGAGACTGTTAACAATGTAGGAAAGTTAAAAATGTTACCCACTGCTCAACAAATGATTAATAAATGCGCTGGTGGCGATAGCCCTGATGCACCTTATGGAAATTATGATTTAGATCTACTTGAGATTAAAGTTTTGGGTTTTGTGATTGTTAAAAAATCTGCAATATTGTATGAAGCTATAAAAAATTCATATACGGCAAGCAATGCCGCGGCGCTTAAAAGAACTTCTGGAGGGAGGGAAATACTAAAAAATATGGTAAAATATAAGAAGGCTTTTACATATTTAAGAGCATTGAAAAACAAGGAAAATATTATTAATGGAATGTTGGAGGATGTTACATTAAAAAGAGATAGTACCAATATAAGCTATTATCTGTGGTTTGCTTTAGCAATTGCATCCGCGGGACTAGTTATAAAGAAATTAAGCAATTAAATTTAATAGAATTAATTTTTTTTTATGATATCATAATATATATATTATGCCGTCATACACAAAAACATCTCCGGATTGTCCAGGAACCCATAACTCAAAACATGACAAAAAACATCACTCTGGAAAATGTCCGTCTCCTACCAAACGCGGAAATGCTCCCTATCACGATATATGTTCCTATCAATTCCCAACAACAACCGGCGCGACGGTCGGCCTCTCGGCGGGATGGGCAGAGACAAAGACAGATGCCTATCATTGTTATTTAGGACCCAAACCATCTGCTGCTCAAGAAAAAAAATACAAAAAAAAATACGGAGTTAACATTACCACCCCGTGTCCCCCTACTGGAAAAATACCTAATATGCCCAAAGGCGGAAACGGGGGCGCGGCTAGTGCTTCAGTTGTTCCGGCAACAACTGCTTCCGACAAATGTGCCGCTTTATTGCCATTTGGATCAAAGCAAGGAGCCCAAACTCTTTTGGATGATATCAAATACTTCCAGACGCAAGAATTAAACACTTTAAAAAGTCTGCAAAAAGCTCACGCACAACAAGGATCGGAAAATACAATTAGCAACTTAGTGAAAAATCTAAAAGTATTCCAGGATTCAAGGATAAAGCTTATGCAACAATTAAATAATGTTTCGACGCAAACCCAATGTTCTTTAGCTTCCGATAGAACAGCTCTTCAGGATCAAATAACCATGACGTTATTGGCGGAAGACCAGCTTAAAATGATAGAAAGAGAGACGGAAGAGCTAATTAATGAAAGGAATAATAAACACAGAATGGTTGAGATCACCAATTACGAATATGAAAGATACTCCTCTCATAAAAACATTTTTAAAATTATAGCAAACTGTTGTTTGTTTGTTTTAGCAGGAGTTGCTATCGGGGCATCTGGAAATAGCACATTTAGCTTTTTGGGATATCCTATTGTAGTTATATCTATAGCGGTGGCCATATTCCTCACTATTAAAAGTATATGGTGGAACTATTGGAGAAGTGAGAGGAATTGGAACCAGTTTCAGTGGGACATGCCAGATGTAAAAGATAAAAATTATGAAACAGTATGGCAACATGATAAACGCGCCTTTGAAAAGGCGTGGAAAGATACAAAATACGAAGCGAAACGAGGAGAGAAGTGGGGTGAAAAACAATATAAAAAAGGAAAGGATGATGTTGAAAAGGCTTTTAAAGCGGGGAAAGGTTTGGTAAAGAGCGCAGCGGGAGGCATCAATTCTTTAACTAGCAATTTGACTGGTGGTAAAAAAATGACAAGTGAAAGTTTCGCAACATTTAGATAATTGATAAAATAAATTAATAATAACCATTAATTTATTTCTAACTATTATACAACTTAATAATGGCAAAAGATAGCCCCAAACCAACAATAACCAAAGCTGAGTTAATAAAAATGATGAGTTGTCAAGATAAGATAAAAGCTGGCTTAGACGGTTTGGCAAAGGCAACTTATAAATTAAACCAGGCAAGAGAAGATCTAGTTAAACAATCAGATGGGAGTGCAACAAGATCATCATATAATAAAAAAATTAAACAGTCGCAAGCTGCAAAAAACGCGGCAGCTAAGGTGGATAAAATTACTAAAAAATACAATGAATTAATTGATCAAATTAAACAACATATAGGTATTTTAGAATCGCAGATATTATATAAAAATAATATGCAAGATCTTATACAATATTACAAAAAAAATATTACTAATGATAAATCCAAAATCCAAGAGATAGAATCCAAGCGCGCAATTTCAAATCGTATGACAACTTATTATCATAATAAAGATGAAGATGCTATATGGTACAGAAAATACTTAAAGTATGGTTATTGGATTGCCATTATTGCGGTTATATGCATGGTACTTTATGTTTTATGGAGCGGTAATTATATTCATCAAGCCTTTTTTGCAATGAAAGCCTCGTATGAATTAATTCGTGATAATATTAAATCTGACAAAGAACCCGATAAAGAACCCGATAAAGAACCCGATAAAGAACCTAAAACAGGTAGTAAAAGTGCACTAATCGTAGGTGGTGCAAAAACTTCTAAATCGGACGATGATAGTGGATTCAACTTAACTGATAATAACAGTGGGTTCACTTCAACTGGTAATAATGAAGAATACTCTGATAGTGAAGAAGACTCCGGTGGAGAAGAAAAGTCTGATAGCGAAGAATACTCTGATAGTGAAGACTCCAGTGGAGAAGAATACTCTGATAGCGAAGAATACTCTGATAGTGGAGAAGAATACTCAGACAGTGAAGAGGACTCCAGTGAAGAAGACTCTTCTACTAAGAAGGACTCTGGAGAAGGGATTCACCGACGCATATCTAAGTTTGCTAAAAAACACAATGGAATTTTAATCCCCATGAGTTTATTAGCTGTATTGCTTGTAGCACCTGCTATAACAAAACCAACCGTTAGGAGTTTGAAACCAATATTTTTTCCATATGCATAAAAGATAATTTTATTTTGATTATCTTTTATTTTCTATCCGCCAAACGATATATGATATATAATAATACCCCACCAACCATAGCCGTATAAAAATTTGCCAGTGGTTTATTTTCAAGAGACAGTTTCTTTTTCTTGCGATTACTTTTCCGCCCTTTCCCTCTTAGGCGCCTATTGGCCTCAACAAAACCCTCCTTACATTTTTCACCTGTTAATAAATTTTCCCCATTTGCAAATGCACAAGGTGATATTCTATTTATTTCGCTATCAGCAACATATTGCGATAAAGCACTCTCTCCACCATTTGTACCTATTACACTCATGTTTATTTCGCTGCATGGTGGAGCAGCGGGTTGAGTGAATGCGCTAAATAAATGTATGGGGTTTAATGTTTCCATATCTCCTAGAAGACCTGGTATAAGACCACGCATACTAATTCCCGATTTAGTCATGGAGGATGATGTTCCGAAGTCCATGTCCTTAAGAAATCCCAATTGTCCATCAGGAACGTTGTTGATATAAATAGATCTTGGTTTTTTAACAGAACTTGATATTCCTGTGGTCGGATCCTTAATATTAGCAGAACAATGGTTTCCTGTAGATAGAAAATATCTATTACCTAAAGGAAAACCACCTGCCCTTGATGCGGCGCCGCCGCCATTTGTCAACATTTGAACATAAGCCCAAATACCTTCAACATTTTTACCAAGAGCATCCGGTTTAGTACTCATTCCCAATTCCGCTGGAGTTTTTATTTGTGCAGCATAGGAATAGGATGGTCCCGTGAATTCGTCTCCCATATCTTTAGTATTTCCCGTTTTTAGTTTATTCCAAAAATCGGAACTTTTTGTTTTAGATTTTACACTATTTTCAATTGAATTCAAACTATCCATAAATCTATATAATAATATATTATTTATTATTTATATATTCAATGACGGAATGTAGAATATGTCTCGAAGGAAATGAAGATGAAGAATTTATATCTCCATGTAGATGTAGCGGTTCAACGGGAGCAGTACATGAATCTTGTCTCCAAAGATGGCGCTTTGAGAATATTAATAATCCTGAAAAATTTAATAAATGTGATTTATGTCATGAAAAATTTCTGATTATGCGTCAAAATCCAAAAGAAAAATTTTATATCTTGCATGTTGCCCCCCTGAGAATGCAGTATTTTTGTTTTTTTTTTATAATATCATTCTTTTCAATGGTAATTGGAATTATTGACAATGGAAATAGTTACCATACAATTAATATGCTCGGCTTAGAACATTTTAAAAACAATATTACACATTCACTTAAATATGATTTTTGGTCAAACGTATCCTATTATCAATCGATGAGTGGATTTTTATTTTCCATTGTTACGATATTATTTATGAAAATATCTTCATATTTATACTTATATCAAAAATGCAATTATCAAAAGTTAATGTTTATAAAAGATTTTAACTATATGTTGACAACATTGCCATATCCATTTTTGGTTTTATCCGCACATGATTTAGGTACCGTAGAACTATTATTTAATGTCGGGGCATTTTTAATTATTATTACAATACCTTTCACAGTAGAATATATTAGAAATCATAATAAAATTATAGATAAAATAAATAAGCGATATGCAAATGAAAGAATAATGAATGCGGTATATAACCCCTTGTCTTTAGAACCACGATATAATATAATTGAAATGGCATAATTATTTGGATTTTTTTGAAAGAAGATTTTTTAATTTGTTTTTTTTGACATTTCCTTGTCTCGTCCTATTAGCTTTATTCCCATTGACCTTTGAATTCATTTTATCATATCTATTTTGTAAACAGTTCAATATATGTTCATATTCAACTTTATTCTCTCCTAGAATATCAATATTCTTTCCTTGTTGATTTGCAATTTCCAGTTCATCTTGAAATATGTTTACAAATTCATTTTCAATCTCTTCTTCTTGCTTTTTTGCCTTATCGTTTGTATCCTTTACACTTTCTTTTGTTTCCAAACCTTCTTGTATGGGTGAGAAAAAGGTATAGTGTGCTGTGATTCCTGTTAGTACTATTAATATTGCTACTAGGTGACTATTCATTTGTTTACTTTATATATATAAAAAATTTTATTTTAATTCAACTTGCTGCGATTCATGCCCATTTAATTTATAAAACGTTATCCATTTTTTGTTGTAATTTTATTAACTTTGCAATTTTCTTCATTTTTATAGCTTTATAAAATTTACTATTAAATTTTATATTAAAAGTATTTTTTCGTTTTGGTAGATAATTAGTATTAGCATATGTTGGATACGATGTTTCAAATTTTTTTATATTTTTAAGCCATTTTGTTACTGGTTTTTTACTTGTAAAACGAGTAGAAAACACTTTTATAGGAATACGCTCTGAATATGGTTTTCTTTCGTCCTCTACTGTACATTTAGTAACAATAAACGTAGATGATGCCGCTTCAAGTTTAATATTCCACTCTGTTTTTGAAACGGCGGTAAGTAATTCGTAACCACCTTTCATATAATTCCATGATCTAAGTGTGTTTCTTTCCAAACTATGCCAACCCCTAAATTTTTTAGCACACCAAAATTGCCTCTTTAAATACGGTTCTATACTCAAATTTTTACGATTGAATCCACCTTTTATAAATTGATCCAATACCTTATCCATATTAGATTTTTTATCCATTCCCGCAAACAACAAAATTTCCCATATTAGTTCTTCGGGCAATTTATAAAACATTATTATAACATACCTCGCATTGTTAGGTAATTAACAATTCAATTTTACTGTTATGATAAATCTTTTATTAAAAATTTTTATCTATGAGTTTTTTTTGTATTGCGTCACCTGTGTTCATAATGTCTTCATCAATATTTCCATTTATTATTTCAATACTTTTTGAGTATTTGGTATTTATCTCGTATTGCGTTTTTTGGACGTTCGTCAAGCTTTTTTCCAAAATATTAATTTTGATATCAGTGACTCTAGATGACATTCCTTCTGGTGTAAATTTATATTTGGGCCAATTTATTTTTGTTTTTTTACCCGGACAATCATTTGGGTATTTTGCCGCCGATGATGATATTGTCCCAACCGGTGGTACACTTTTGAAACCACTATTGTTTGCAGCATCATTCATATCAGTGGCTTTATGACTTGCATTTAATTTGGCACGCAACTCTTTATATTTATCCTTAATGTCATTCAATTCTCCGCTAATTATATTTAGTTTTGATTTATTCTTGGATTGTTTTGTTTTAATTTCATTTTCAAGGATTTTAATCCGATTTTTAAATTTATTCCCTGTCATCCCTTCAACAACATTGTCAACAGTATTGTTCAAAATTAAAAACCCAAATAATATAATTACTAAAACTTCGGTTATATTCATTATATATCATTCCTATTTTTTCTTTTCATATTATAAATGAGAAGATTTAATATGAAGACGAAAAGAACACGGCAACATAATCCAGATGGTACAATAATATATAATACATTTAACAGTACTGGTTTGGATAACCAGTATTCCAATGTGAATTCTCGTTTTAATACTAAATTTGGTATAAAAGGGGAGGATAATCAGAAAACTAATTGCACCATTGTTGGATGTGGGAAACAATGTTGTACTTCGACTATATTATTAAGCGATATAAGTGGAGTAGACGTTTGGAGTTCGCAATTTGATTATGGTAGAAAACTTAAACCCGGTGGGAAGATTGAAATTGGCAATGGTTTTCAAAAATTCGCGATGGGAACAATTGATGATATTGTTATAACAAATACTAATGACTGTATATCCATTCCGCAAGATGACGAGGATCCAGATGAATGTACAAATGCTTTTCCAATTAATATATCTATTATTGTATCATCTGGTCCCCAGGGTTGTCAAAATATAAATGTAAAACTGTATAATCAACTATATATCAATGGAATACAAATAACTGGTGCCTTTGTAATTGATATGATTGTCAATCGCGTCCCAGGTGTTGGCAGGGTAGGGGCACCATATCGTGCTCCGTTGGCAGGGTATAGAAAAACCTTAAAGTGTTGTGAATTTCCAAAGGACAATTGTAACGGACAATGCTATTTGAAATTTAAATTTCAAACTATATTGCCGCCGGGTCCACCGAATATTGGTGATCATGTATATTATAACACCAAATACATTGGTGAAGTAATTTTAGTAAATTTATTCACTCTTCAAGGGAAAGGCGAATTTTTTGTTTTACCCATTATTGATCTGGCTAATAATCTTGATTGTGAATCTAAAAAGTCACCGTTCACGATTGGGGCGACGCAGTATAGTCTAACAAACGTAGCATTGGAACCTTATCAAAATGTAATGTTTCTCGGATATCATAAAAATCAATGCAACTATAAAAACAAACCCGTCAATGATGTTTATAAAGACCCGTCTGTCAAATCATGTGGGAAAGATAACCGCGTATGCTATGATAAACGAATTCGGTCTGGAATGCAACCAAAAGAACAAGTTTGTATAACTTTTTCTAAAGTTTCCGATGGCAATTGGAAAAGGCACTCAAAAAAATTATGCTCTTCGGATGTCGGATACCAAAAACCTTATTCTTACAGTTACTCTCAATATAATAAAAACCGTGCATTAAATACCTACAAGCGAGGATTGGAAAGGAACTTACCAGTGAAACATGACGGAACTCGCGGAAGCGCATGTCCGGATTCCCCAATACTTCCTGGATATTCTAAAAACTGTGAAAAATCTTCGTATAGGAAGAGTGCTGGAAATTCATGCTTGAATTGTGTGAATAATATTAAAGTACTTGAAGAGAAACTTGCCGATCCAAATATTACCTCTGAAGACAGAATGCGAATACAACTTGAGTTGGCAAAAGCAATTTCTGCAAGAAAAAGAATGAGCCGCCATTCTAAAACTGTATGGAAACCTAATAATAATAAATTTAAAGTTCAGGGGGCCGTGACATCTGGTGGAAGATTGGAGAGATTAAAACTAGATACTGTAAAGGCGGCAAATAGTAAATGTAGAAAAGGACAAAGATGCGATTCAAATGGAAATGGTAATGGCCGATACTTAGCAGGTAAACCACGTTTTGATGGATGGATGTTCAATGCAGCGCATCTTGAAAAGGTTTGGCCAAGTAAAATAATGTCTGCCATAAGATACAAACCCCAACCTTTGGGTATCGCGCAATTAACAAATAGGGGGAGATCCACTCGCTCCAATAAGCCACCCGCATCTTGGAACAGCAAAAGTCGCGGTACTTATGGTTTATATCAAAGATCTGACGATAGAAATATTAGGGTACCTGGATATGGGAAAAAATGTGTTGCAAATTGTCCAATTGAACAAATTAGAGTTATTTGTGATGATAAAAATAGAACCAGTTATACTTTTAAAGATTGGATTACAGAATACGCGGGAACAAATTCTGCAAGATACATTGGAAATATAAAATGTCAATAGTCTCCCATAGATCCTATCGGTAATAGAAATTATTTTTGACCAATTGGGTTAATATATTCTAGTATTATAACCATTTCTATTTTCTAATGTAAATATAAATGTTGAGAGCAAAGCGTCGTAGAACTAGAATGCATGGTAAAGATGGAAATCCGATATTTAATACCATGAATTCGACTCCATTGGAATCAAGATATAAAAATCAAAATAATAAATTAAAACGAACAAATTGTTGTGATGGCACAAAAGCATGTAAATCTACAAGTTGCGGTACAACAACTAAAAATATAAATAATAATTTTATTATTACTGCAAAAACAAATGAAAAATATAAATGTTGTGTATCTGGGACCAATAGAACGCCATTACCAGGATACAGAAAACAGTTGATTTGTACAGATGACATTGACATCGCGGCGTGTCCAAAAGAACCTAAGGATACCATATATAAGGATAATTATGCCCGGGTCTGCGGAAGTTTTAGAAAAGGTGTCAATATAACTCCTACAAAAAAAGGTAAATATCTAAAGAAGGATTGGAATGGTGCGTGTGGTTATTCACAAACAAAGCCTCACATTCAAAATAGAAATGGTTGGATTAATGATAAATATAATTACAATACAGCCCAGTATTTGGAGAGAAGATGTCGTTCTTTTAACAAACAAGCATTTAATTTTCTCTCCAATCAATCCATTGTAGACAGTTCAGGATCAGAATTTTTAACAGGGTGTCTGGTTTCAAATATAAATACTGAGCAAGGGAGTGCAAGTCTTAAATGTAGTAATATTTGTAAAGATGGTGCAGATTGTTGCCAATTGAAATGTAATAATATATTAGGAGTAGACTGTTCGTTAAATACAATGACTTGTAATCAATTAACATGCGCTAAAAAGGGATATACATTATGCGAGGCAAATAACAATAATTGTAAGGCGGTTTACAAAAGAAGCAATCAGGGGTTTTCAACACAAGGGGCTGTTTCAGGGGGGTCAAGAATTAATAGATTAAAATATCAAACCGTATTGAAATCTCAATCTGTATATACACGCCTAAACGCTCGTCCAAACGTTACATTTTCAACATCTACCAACAAAAATATTACATATAAGGGTACTCCTTATGCCAAAGTTAACACTACCAATGGCATTAATTCAACTAATGGTACTTACCCCGTTTCATTATATAAAAATACTTATCCTAGATATAAATCAAGGTTAAGCGGGTTATGTCTTGGTAATATGGGGTTAACCTTAAATAATAAACCACAAAGATGCAAAATGCCTCTAGCGCCTCCCAGATGCAAAGCTTTGCAAACATTGCCACAAAAATGTAACTTTAGATGCGCGCCCAAGATTCATCACGATTGTAGAAAATAGTATTAATGTATCGCTTATTGGGTGTCATGTATAAAATTGAACTAGATTCATTGTGCACGATTTAAATACTAATACTATAATAGCGAGAAATGATTTCAACGCTGTCAAAAATTGGTGACCAATATAACCCTAAAAAAAAGAGAATAGCTCATTACATTAAAAAGGCAACGAAAATGGAACTTAATTCAATTGATACAAAATCTAATTCTCATGAGAAATGCAATATCATCCGTGATACTGTCTTCAAAGGCAAAATGAAAAATGCAGCATTGCTCCAAAGCATTATTTCATTGAAAGATATAATGCCTAATAAATCTTATAGTAAAGTTGAAAGACCCTTAATTAAAAATATTAGTTGCGGTTGTTATACAAAAAACGCAAGTAGTGAATATGAATATAGTTATGAATATTTGTACAGCAATATACAATATTTAATAAGTGAAAAAAAAATCATAAATTTAATGATTGGTTTAGAAGAATATTGTTTGATCGAAGGTGAAAAGGAAAATTACTATGCAACTCACAGTATTTGTCTGTTATTAATCCCTAGTAATGGGGAATACGATGCTTATTATATAAATTCTCATGGTAGAGATATGGCCGATACATGTAACTATGTCAGAAAAATTACAAAAAAAAGAACCAAAACTGTAACTTTTAAAATACCATCTGAGTTGGTGCTTATTAGAGATATGATTGATTATTGGAATTCTCTGAATGATTTCAACGATGAACCCATTAAAATTAATTGGGACGTAGGTAGAAAACATACATATTACAGTACAAATTTGCAAGAAGGAGATTACCATGGCGTATGTTTTGCATTTCCACAAGTGTTGTGGAATCATATGGGTGAATTCTATAGTAAAAAAAAGACACTGTGTTCCTCGTGGGGTTCAATAAATATTGCATCAGGTGAATCACTCTTGGAAAGTGGTCATTTAGATATTTTCGTGAAATATTCCTTTACCAACTTCAACAAAAAATATCATGAAACTTTTATTAAAACAATCGGCAATGTTTATTTAAAATCATCCAACGATCCGCTGCAGATTATAATAGGGACGCAGAGGACAGTGTTAATTAAATGTATTTTGTGTTCGCTAGTTAGATATATGGAACAAATATAAGTGCTATAACGGATATTTGACTTGAACGACCAATGGCTGCCATGGGGTAACTATTATTTTTCTATTCAAAGGATATCGGTTACATCTCATTAGTCAAAATATATTTGGTTGGATATTTACCCGGTTGAATAATAAACCAATTCATCGCATTCGTACTACTACAAGGTCCATTAACCCAGTGGGTTATATATCCTGTAATAGAGTCGCCATCAACAGTGGTTACAGTTATATCTTGTTTTAATTTACGATAAGATTTGCTTTGGTTAGCGACTTCGCTTTGGTTAGTGACTTCGCTTTGGTCAGTGACTTCGCTTTGGTCAGTGACTTCGCTTTGGTCAGCGACTTCGCTTTGGTCAGCGACTTCGCTTTGGTCAGCGACTCCGAATGTACAATCCTCCCACCATGAACTAGCTTCATTATTAATATCACTATTGTCTCCCATTTTACAATATCGGGCACCTTTACTTTTCATGGCTCTAATTAAATTTTTTTCAATGTTTACATTAAATGAGTGATTTTTGGTTGTCCAATAATTCATATTTATCGTGTTTATGAATCATAAATACATTAAATATAAATCATTCAATTTTTAATAAATATAACTAAGAAATCTTAGGAGAGAGTATTGTAGGGGAGATTATATGCCGGATCGCGTTAACACAATAGGATAAAAATACCAATAATAATTAAATGACAAAGCGCAAAAAAAAAGGAACTAAGAGAACGAAGAAGGAAATAATATACCGAACAAAAGAGCAGAGACAAGATGAAGTTAAAAAAATTATAAAAAAACTAAGTGAACTACAATTAAATATAAAATATGAACCAATTCATAAACTGTTTGAATTATTTAAAACATATATAAATGAAGGCAATAGAATAGAGGTTAATATTCCATTTCCAGATATTAATCGTAGAATTAAAGGGTTATTGGCCATTTCAATAAGGGAAGAGGTGTGGGTAACTCTAAAGAATGAGAGGTTTAATTAAGCATACAGCCGCACAAATATCATCAATGTTGCTCTCAGGAAAGGCGGCGTCATCGACAATTTCTACAGTATTATCATGTATCCATTTTTGTCTCCACCGTCTGTTTGCAAATTCAACAATAGACTTTGCATTTGTGTCAGGCCTTGCAAGAAAATCACCATCACCTGCGTGTGTCATCCCCCACAAACCATCCGATCCGGCAACTACCTTATATGTCTTATCGTCATCCATCAAAATCTTATTATAAGCAACGATGCTACCTGTTTTACCATTATGACCTAAAGAATTTGTGAAATTTATCTTATCGCTGCCTCCAAAATCAAATATAGCCGCTGGAACCGATTTAATACGCTTATTATCAATGACTTCAATGTCCCATATATTATTTCTTTCGATTCCTCTCATATTGCATGTTTCCATGATACGTTTAATGTCTTCAAGATTGTTACGATCATGGTCCTTTGTCTTAAATATTTCTTCCCCGTCTCTGTAAACCTTTACTGTTGAATCACCGATGAAATACACTTCAATATATCCATTTTCTTGACCTTCGCAAATAATGCGATGATCAAGAATACGAACAACTGAAAGAGTAGATCCTTCGCCCTTTGTATTCAACTTTTTTATATCTTCTTTAATTTTTTCCATAAATTCATCCGTTTGGATGATTGTTGCCCATTGTACATGGCGCAAATATCTAATTGTTTCTGAAGACCATTTTCCATGTCCGTCCGCAATAACAAGATACATGTACCTACTATCATTTGTAATACCGGAGGTGGCGAAATCTTGTCCGGAAGATGATTGTTTTGTAGAATCTGATAAAATTGTTCTATCGGAATCGGAATCGCAATTGTTTTGAGTGAGAGCAGCCATAGTTGTTGTGTTGAATAACATTATATTTATTAATGTTATCCACTTCAATTTATTGATGAGAAAAAGGCGAACGTGATATTTTCTTATTTTTATCTGACATGAAAATATTTCCAGTTGTTGCTGTTTTATGATGCGGGATATTATTTTGTTCACACCATTGAATACACTTCTGGATATTACTGTTTTTAATTTGTTGTATTTTTTCACCCTTCCTTTCCTTATTTTCTATAAATCTCAAGGTTGTTAATATATTATCTATTTGCTGAGAACCAAATATAGCATTTATTTCTTCAATTCGTTTTATAAAATAATAGGGTAGTTTTATATCTAGTAAAGACCCAATCGTTAAATTATTTATGTTTGGGTTATTCAATATAACAAGAACCGCACGCAGTTTTTTAATTAAATCTGCACTTAATGGTCTTTTAAAACCTTCACAAACAATATACTTTTCAGAATTTGCAGCGCGACTTGTGTGTGGTTTTGTTATATGCACTTTTTCATAAAAACAACTAAGAAGAAAAATAATATCTATTGTGCCTTTTAAAAAGGTGTCAAAAATCTTTAAAACAAACGCCCCCCCTGGTTTTTGCATAACCAATGCATAAATTACTTCCGCAAATATCAATTTCATCGCCATTAACTCCTGTTTATTAAAATCTACAGAAAAATCAAACCCTCCATCTGCAGTAATGAATTCCATTTTATTACTATATAATTTGTTACAATAATCTAAATTTGGTGCATTATACAAATCACCGGTTCCATCCTCACCCGCTTCAATGGTAATATTGGGGTTTTTTCTTAAAAACAAAGCGCTTTTCTTCCAGCCCGGAACATGTTCATTTTCGCAATCAATTAATGTCATTCCATAATACATGTCCTTTTTATTGAATCTTAAATGCGTCATGGCCTCAATAAAACCACCTGGTCCCTCCGCAAGGTGAAAACTATTAATTTTTCCGCTATACCATTTCTTAAAAATATCCATTGAATTGCACATTTCAATTAGCTTAAAAAAAGCACGTGATAACGGCTTTACCTTACTAATAGATTGTTTTCCATTTGGAATAATTGTATGAATATATTCATACGTATTTGTAATTCTTTTTATATTATCCCATTCTGTAGGATACTTATTTATTCTTTTTTTAACTTTATTAAGATAGGTAGATAGTGTTGTACTGACAAAACAATTAGAAATTTTTTCATCTTCAAATCTTATTCTTATATTATTAGGGGTGATATATACTGTCCCTCCAGGTACTCGATATGTATTCATGTTGTAATAATATGAACTCTATTATTTATATCATTTCAAAAGTTATTCCTCATCATCTTTAACTTTAACTTTAACCTTTCTTTTTGGTACACTTACTTTAATCCTAGCCTTTTTCTTTTTACCCTTAATCTTAATTCTCTTACCAGGTGCGATCGCAACAACTGGTTCTTCTTCAATACCTTTGGAAAGTTCAGGTACAATAATACTTGTAACGATGGATGGTTCCATGGCAATCTTAATCTTTTTCTTAATTTTCTTTACTCGTGGCCTTTTAGGTTTAGATTTTGCCAATACCATATTAATTTTACTTTCTTCACTTGATATTAAGGAAGCTGCTTGCGGAGATTGGTCAATCAACATCCGACTCACCTTTTCAGCATTCACGTCTCTTACTTTCTTAAATATGAAATAGTTGTTTAAGAATGATATTTTTTTTTCATCTAGTGATAAATTCGCAGCTGTTCCAATGTTACTATGTCTTATTCGTCGCGACTTTAATTCGCCTTCCATTTGAGTGAATAATTGGTCAAATCCCCCCATTGAAGAGGGTAATCCTATATCTCTTGCTTCAGAACGTGTTAATAATATAAAACCATAATTTTCCATGACTCTTGCTAGATATTGATAATTGACTAAAAATTCCGAAAATGTTTTATTAATAGATTCTTGATAAACATCAATCTTATATCCCAACGATGATGCATCATTATTAAACTCTCGTGCGTCATATTGTTTTTTAATTTCCCACATTTTAACACCACTCTTTGTTCTTATTGATATACTTTCGCCAACGTTCTTTCTCTCTAAACGTCTAAATACCTCGCGACCATTATAACTTGATCCTATAAAATAACCACCAACTTTACAGCATTCGGATACATTTCGCAGAAAACTATTTAATGTTTGTGAATCTTTAAAGAAGTAGTGTATTGAAAATTGATTTGACACAACATCGAAGCCATCCTTGCCTTTTCCAAATTGCCTATATACACCCTTACCTAATTTTTCCTCATCTTTCGGTCCGTCTCCGAAGATGGCACGTGTAATTTCTTTTCCTTTGTCACTGTAAACTGCATCGGTATTTTTAATATTTAGACCACTATTTCCATTGACAAATAAAGCGTAAGGCATTGAGCGAAACTGTTTTCTGTAATTTAAGAAACGCGCACATGCACCATCTAACCTGTTTTCAATGTTATCTCTGGAGAGGTCAATTCCAAACACAAATGATAACTTTGCAGATATCCATTTGGAGAAGTCGCCTCCCTTACCAACAGTCATGTCAATTAAAGTTCCGCCTTTTTTGGCAGCAGCCAATATTAATGCTCTTTTAACATATAAATTATGAAAATCTCTCAATGATCTTGTAACTGTCCCGTTATCTTTCTTATTGTAATAAATATCGTCATCGCCAATCAAATCTGGAATATCCTCACCTGTGGTTAACATTGTCTCAGTTATGGGATTGTGTATTGAATTCCACACACTTTGTGCAACATGGTAAGCATTGCCATAATTTCTTCCACCGCTTCTATAATCGGCTGTCTTATCTAGCCTAGCTTTTATAGGAACCCATTGCCAAAACTTCTCTCTTGTTGGATCATATCTGAATTCAACGATCATCTCATCTTCTATGACACTATGCTTGTCTTCGGTTGTCATTATCTTTGTATTCCCCTTGTCTTCCAATACAATATTACATAAGTATGCGGGATATTGTGGTGTCGGGTTCATGGGGTAAAATGGAACAGGTTTATAATTCTGCGATTCTTCGCGTGTTGTTTGTTTTGGCAAACGATCTTGAATAACATCTTCGCATGGATTCAAATATCCATGTTTTCCTTCATCAAAACCTACGCGCAATTGAAGAGTTTTATACTGCGTGAGATTGTCAACCGCTCCCATATCATCACCTTTCTGAAATATATTTTTTACAATATCATTTCCTCCTTCCGTTTTCATAGTAGTGCAAAGGAAATCAATACTATTATGTTCAGGTGGCTTCCATTTGAACGATGCTTTCCATGTACGTTTGACGGGATCAAGAACTTCTCCTGTTGTACGGCTTCCTACTCCAGTATCAGCTGGCGTAAATATTAATCCGTCTGTTTCATATTCAAACAATTGATCTTTTACTCTTTCCAATACAGTAAGACAATTTTGAAATATAGCGTTATTATTTTCATCCGAATAATGAAATTCTTTTGCTCTTATAACAATGGGCAATTCTCCATCAGTTATAACCGATTGTAATTCTAAATGCGACATGAATTTTTTAAGCGCTACCAATCTACCTCGCTGATCTACGCTTTTCACTCTATCATCATCTCCCGCAACCTCTTCTTCAACAAAGAACGGCTGATCTCTTAGATCCTTTTTATTTATATAATAAATATCAAATGCCAAGTAATTATTAATAAACAGCCCATATTTATCATGCAAAACATGCTCCCCATCCAATATAGAGTTAAATAATGATTTTGAGGTGGTTACTGCACCTGTAAATTGGACATTCATATTAGTATCTATAAGATATATTTTTCCTTTGCTATTAATAAATGCTAATTTTCTCATACCATCCGCTTTCTCTGTAACCGTATATGGGTTTCTGATATTTGGAACAATCATGTCACTGGTAATTGGTGCTATATTTGGTCGTTCAAGTGATATTGAAGATGGTCCGACAAAGTCTCGGGTACGAATTTTACGATCAGGTGGTTCTGTGTATAATACCAACATATACTCTCGCAACATATCATCTTGCTCTTTATACGAAATGGGAAAGTTTGACCCTTGAATGCCTGATAATACATATTTAATGGTTTCACGCAATTTTGATAACAGGTATTCACTATCCCTAGCATGCGCCCCCAAAGCATTCCTATCTACCTCAATTTCTATCTCATAACTTTCAGGATTTGTGAAAATCCCTGAACTTTCTATTCTAAATTCTGGTATAAGACGCTTACCTATCCTCTTTGAGGATCTAACCACACTACAATCTACTTTCAGCGGAAGTTGTGAAAAGGCATCTATATTTTTGGTAAATGAAAATCTTTTTATCAATCTAAAAACTTTTTTTTTATCATTCCATGTTTGAAGCAGGCCTTGTACAATTCCAAATTCCTTTTTCAATACCTTTTCCTCTTTATAATTTACTCTAAACCTAAAGTCATTAAAATTTATAGGGAAAATCTTTTTACTTTTATAAATCTTTGGAACCTTTTGCATAAAACTAATATACGCAGCAGGATCGCTGAAGTCAAATGCATTTGATTTGCAGTACTCCTGAATATTTTTAATTCCGGCTATGGTAGTACGAATGTTTCCAATTCCCGTTATACCGGTTTGCTGATTGATATATTGATTTTGGATATTTAAATGATATTGACCAGAACCGGAAGAAGATGTAAAACCCAAAGATTTTAACTTAGATATAACCGATTCAAACTCTATTCTGGTAAGAGATTTCTTGTATCGACTTCCAAATATTACCTCTAACTCATCGTTTTTATTTGATGTATTATCAGCAGCAGTATATATTTTGGTATAATCTGCTAATTTCTCTGCATGTGATCTATCATCTGACATTATATATATATATCAAAAGATATTATGTTTAATTCAATTTTAAATTTTTGATTTTATCATGTCATAAAGTTGCTTTTTATTATATTTCTTACCTTTATCGGTAACAATTGGAATATTTAACTTTTTGCACATTTCTCTAAGTGGGCCAACTTTATAATTGCCTATAGCTTGCAATGGTTTATTAACATTATCAATAATCAAATAATCAACGTAATAATTATTTATTAAATTCTTTTTATCTTCTTTATTGTGCTGTGATAACATAAAACCATGATCACATTCAACAATTATTTCGAAGTCAGATCCTGGTGAATTTTCCTGGACATAAACACATCGCCCTTTTACCAGAATAACATTTATTTTTTTTATTGCAGAAATACAGAAAAAAGATTGAATTGAAATTCTTTTTTCATTTACCAATTCATTTTCAATTATATTTCTTTTCCATTTATTCTTTTTGAGTAATTCTTTATTATTTCTTAACTCTCCAACCAAATCTATTTTAATCGCCTTTTCCTCTTTAAATGTTTGATTCCCAAGAGTTTCATAATCAAAAAGACCATTCATTATTATATAAAAACACCAAAAAATAGTATCAGCGTGAATTGGTAAAATATATTCCTCTTCCCTTTCTATTTTGCGTACATTTTTTGAATCCCTTTTTGATTCCACCTCCTTTTTTGGAGATGAAGGTAATTCACTACTTAATATATTCATTATATGCTTATTTGTAAACATATAATGCTGTAATGTTTTTATTGATAACGATGTCATTATTAATTATAAGACCCGCTGGCTTTATTATCTTTATAAAATTCATTTTTGAGATGTTCCTTATCTTGTTCTGTTTCGTCTAGCTGTTGCTGTTGTAGTTTAATGTATTTAATATAATCTTTGATTTCATATATAATATCTTCGGATAAAATTGTCATATTGATAAAAACACCATTTGAATTTTCAGTATAATCTATTTTACATTTTCTAACAATTTCCAAAATCCCAACCTGATGTATATGATCCATACCTTCTATTTTATCTCTAAGTGCAGTAAGATCTTTTCCGTTCATTTATCATATAATACATTATATATTTTAAGCTTTTTTTGATATAACTATCTTTGGTCTCTTTTTCACTTTTCTAGTTGGAATAAATTCAGCAATTACCGATATATATTTATCATTAAGTTCAAATCGGATACCAATAACCCTAACAGTAATTTCATCATCGACCTTAATATTGGCAAAGTCCTTACTTTTAAAATGATGATCTCTCGCAATAAATACAACAACTGGTGAAATTTCTTCCTTTGTTTCACATCTTACACCCGCTTTGGTAACATTCTTTGCAATAACCCTGAAACGCATACCTTCAACCGGTCTACAAATTAAACATTCAAAGACAACCGTAAATATTACAAATTTATCATTAATTATCCCAGCTGAATAACTAACAAGTCGGATTGAGTTGGGTTTAATATACCCCTCTTTGATGCATTTTCCAGAAATCTGTTCAGACAGTTTCTTACCTATATTCTCTGCAATGTTATTACCTACAACATTGTAGGGTAGTTGTACCTTTTTTGTTAGTATATTTTGTTGATAAATTCCCAATCCTCTTGTTTTTCTTTTTCCGGTTTTTACCTTTGATACACTCATGGATATATAATATAGATATAATTTCTTAAATATATTTTCAATTTATTGTATTCCAAGTTTAACCACATTATTTATTAGAGTAGAAACAGTATTGAAGAACCATCTTTTATCATTTTTTTTTATATTATCATAATATCGTAATAACAATTCAGATTCAATGCAAAGCTGGAGACCTGTAATCTTTACTTCTTTTGTCTTCTTCCCTGATTTAATTTTTTGTTTGATATCTTTATTGCCGTAAATAGAATCTATACTACTTTTTTTCATCTTATATTTTATTGGTTCTACGCCTTGTGATAATAACGAATTTAATCTTTTAATAACAACCCCTTTCCCTTCTCCTCTATCACAACGACTTCCTTTATTTGTTCTACCTTTCTCGCTCAATTGTAGTTCTTTTGTTTTAAATACAATAAGTTGTCCTTTGAATAAAACCATAAAACCAATAACATCATTGACAGTATCTATATCTCTAATTTGAAACTTTTCAAATAATGGACGAATGCGATTAGCCCTTGCAATTGCTTCTTTATTATCTACCCAAACTCCCCCGTCCCATGTTAGAACAGTATATGCTGATTTTTTTGAAGATTTACTGAAGTCTGCTAAAACGATCCCTTTCCAATCAGCTGTATTAATAATATAATTATTAAAGTAATTGCTTACATTTTTATTGAAATCATTTGAGTCATCTTTATTTTTAGTCATATATTGCAGTAATTCCACTTTTTGAGAAAATGGTAAAACATCTATTAAATGATTTATTGCAAGAGAAACCAACGTTTTCTTATCAAATCCGTTATATTCATGTAAATTTTTAATTGCCCATGCTGCAGATTTCGCCCAATCTTCTTTGTATTCTGTGTCAATTATATTTGGCGCGATTAGATCTTGCGATTGTTTCTCAATAATCTTATAAATCGTATCACTCGCTTCCATGTCTATTGTCTTTCCTTCAATATTTCTGGGGTTTCTATAATCTGGAATTTTTTCGGGCAAATTAAATACTATACTATCTCTCTTAAAATCAATAGGAATCTCGCGTTCAAATCTTGTTAAATGATCGCTAGGATTAATTTCTACAGGAGTAAACATGTAAAATTTTCCTATATTCACCAATCTACCAAGCCTTCCCAGCATATCTGTCAAATACTCATTCTTTTCTGTTATTAGGTAATTTAAAGCTGTGTATATCTGGTCGAGAGGATATTGTTTTATCTGTACTAACGCCGCAACCAACGAACTTTTTTCATAAATATATGATTCTTTAAACAATAACCGTATTCTTTGTAATATCTTATCTAAATTCATTATTATAAAACTCTCATTATAGGTAGTTGTATCCACCTCTTCAATATCCTGCGTTTCGCTATTGCATTTGTATTCACATTTTGTGAAGTCACACATTTGACTTCCATCTTTATCTCCAATTTGATAACGAATTGTTTCCCCCGTTGATATTTGTTGTTCTACAACTTTATTCACCTTTGCAACCGAAAAATTTTGCCCTTTTCTGTTCAATAAACAATCTACCGCATTCTCTTTTAAAATTCGGATAACCGATGATATCTTCCTCGCCTTTTCTTCTGCCAATCTATAAATATACATATCAACAGCTTCGGTCAGAGTCGGTAGTCGCGTTCCATATAAAAATATACTAACATTGCGATTTTTGTAAGGAAGAGCACAGTGACTAAAATTTCTAACAGCTCTGCCTATAATTTGATCTTGTCTATTTAGATTATACCATGGGTCTAAAATATGAGTTTGTCGTATATTTTGAAAGTCCAATCCTTCAGATCCGGCGCGAGATACAATAATTACCTTCACCTTCTCTCCATTTATATTCAAAGGACCTGTTGCAGCTTTTAATTCTTTCCTAACGTCAGGGGTTAAATTTTTATCACCTGTAATCATGATATATTTTGCTGGTTGAAATCTTCCTTTGCCGTTATTCGGGCGCATTGTTAATGCATCAATGGGCGGTGCTTCTGCCTTTGCAAACAGCGATCTACCTGTACCATACCTGGTAATTCCCATCTCCTCGAGGGCAAGAGCAATAGGAACCGCCCCCCCTGCGATATATTGTGAATAGACAAATACTATTCCTTGCGAATTTAGAATTGAATCGCATATAGAAGATATTTTAGAACTATAATTCCCAATAATACCAGGTGCAAATATCCTACCAAAATTTTGTATTGTCTTATCTTCATATCCAAATTCTGACATCGTGCTTTCATTATATCTCATGACGCGATCAAGACCTCTTTTCCCATAGAGATACTTATATAAATCTTTTTCCTTTGATTTTCCAAGTTCCGCGTGTGGGTATATCATATTTAAAGCCTGTAACGGTGGTTCAAGAACCGTATACGATAATCCTTTATCTGGATCATTCAATGTCTTATAACGTCTATCTTTTTTCATAGAGTTTAATATAAAATTATAACCTTTAATCTGATAACTGCCAATTTCTATAATAGTCAAATCTAATATATCAATAGGTGCTATTATAGCTGTTCCATTAACTTGTTTTTCTGGATATTTCCATTCGCCGCTTGATAACAGGGCAATAGATGATTTCGGATTCCCAGCTTCCTTTGGATATATACTATATGGGAATGTAAATGGGTTATTGCCTCTAACATAAGAAACATATCCCAACATCTTTTGAATTAATATATCTTTACCTATCTCTATACCAGATTTATTTTGAACAAAATTGCCTTTTCTATTGAAAACCTCCTTTTCGGTAATTGGAAACCTACCATCATTTAAATTTAATAGATTAAGAAGCCAAATGATTTCCGAATATGTGTTGAACATTGGGGTAGCCGATAATATTAATAATTTAAGATTATCTGTATTTGCGGCTAAACGCAACATATTTTCTGAACTTGGTTTCACAGAACCATCATCTGTAACTCTTAAATTATGCACCTCATCAATCACTATCATTCGATTTGAGAATTCTCTTTTTAATGCCCTTCGGCGCTTAGCACTTACCACGGATGAATCATCCGTTTTTAAGATTGTCCTATCCATAACACGACTAATGTAATTTGAAAATTCTATATATCCTTGAAAATGATATGATTGAGAAATAATTCGCTTAATCTGTCTAACAACCCTACTTCTCTCCAAACCTTTCATATTCATTGGATTTATCTCTTTCAAAAACTTATTTCCAATGCATGCTTTAATATTCCATAGTCCATTTACCTGTTTCAGTTTGCGTTCATCAAATAATTGAATCTTGAAGTTTTCTTGGACAGCCGGGGAGGCCACAATGATGATCCGTTTTGTAATTCCTAATTGATTTAAATAGGTCCTCATCTCTTCACATACCGATATAGCAGAGCATGTTTTACCTGTTCCAACACCATGGAATAATAGTAATCCATTATAAGGTGTTTGAAAAGACATAAAATTTCTTACAAACATTTGATGAGGGGCCAATTCAAATTCTGTATTATCGCATAGTCTTTGAGCAACCTCCTTAATATTATTAAAATCTTCAGAAGTCTTTTCCTCATATCTACTATCATAAAATTCCTTCTTTTTCGCAATTTTGATATTAAATTTGGAATCTTCTAAAATTGGATATAAATAACCATATTCCTCCTCATTTGCGGCGACTGATTCTCTATCTTCTGTTTCCATGCATCTCAATAAAGCAATATCATTTGCATTTTCAAGATCTATTGTCTTCTTATCCTTAAACTCCTCTTTTAGCGTTTCGCAACTCTTTTTAATTACTACATTTCCTCTCCTTTTCTTACCTCTTACTTTTTTCATACTAGTTAATATATTATGAGATAATCTATACCATTTATTTAGTTAGTTAATCAACCTAAATAATATAATTAATCCCTCCAATATATATATATATATAAATGCGAAAAGCGCCCTCTGAGCATGCGAAAGAATTTATTTTAGGTGAAAGAAAAGTAGGAAATGATGGTAATATGTGGGAGATTGTTCAGATAAAAAAGGGACTAAAACGTTGGAAAATACTACATGAACGATCAAAGCGACGTATCACTGTTCGTAAGGGAAGAAGAAAAACCATAAAACGAAAAACCATAAAACGAAAAACCATAAAACGAAAAACCATAAAACGAAAAAGAAAGCGGTTATCAAAACGACTCCAAAAGCTAGCAGAGGATCCTACTAGTTCGCTTAATAAGAATATGGAATTACAAAAGTTTTGGCAGAAATTAGCCAGTGGAAAATTAATAGTATTGGTTTTAAAAAATGGAACGAGTCAATATAAACATATGACGAAAAAGACTAACAATGCGCAACGGAATGAGTGGCGAAGCGTTGAGGAAGCTGCCACGCGAAATCCCAATGTCGTTGCAATCCTTGTGAGTAATAGTAGCTGGGAGGCTTATGATTATCTTTATGCCCGAGCAAAGAATAAATCCGTGAAGGATGTTGTTAAGAACTGGAAGAAATACTTCAAAACATCAAGTGGAAAGAATCCTTCCTCAAGCGATAAAACTCTATATCCTTATTAAAAATATCCAAAGACGATAATTGCATTGATATAATATTTGAAATTATATCAACTGTTATTATTTATAAGATTAATCTATATTCTTCCAGAGTCTTATTAATATCTGAAAACATTCGTAGTTTTTCTATATTATATGGGCGAATATATGGAACGGCGTCTTCATAACACATCCATTTCATATCACTAACTTCGCTTTTTTGAAAATTATTCGCTTCATGTGGTCCATTATATTTCGCGATGTAATATTTATGTTTATATGTTTTGAAGTTTGATCCCATGAATATTTCTTCAAAAGGCGAAACATTTGTTACTAAATCTAATTGATCCTTATCATATCCAGTTTCTTCATTAAATTCTCTGAATCCACATTTTATATCTGTTTCCTGATAATTCCTTCTTCCCTTTGGAAAACCCCATTCGGGAGTTGTCCATGAAGTAATGCTTTCTTTTATTAATGATTCTAAATCATAGTTTCCTTCATCGTACATCTGAATTCCTCTTTTAATTTGGGTGAACTTTTCATATGCATGTCGTTCCTCATTTTTATACTGTACTCCAATAAAATCGCCCCATAAATATTTCCATAAATCAAGAAAATTTTCTTTTAAAAGCATTGCCTTCTCACTAACAGTCATCTCGTTAATTAAATTCAAAATGTATTCTTTATTGTATAATGGATATTTACCACGTAAAAATTCTATAAAACCAAGACTATCCTTTCTACAAATTAACAAATATTGTAGACCCTTTTCAGTTTTTCTGAAAGAAACGATTCCGATACTTATAATGGGCAGTTTGCAGTTATTAAACATATGTCCCTGTTTACCACAATTATTGCAAAAATGGTATGTTCTTTGGCGGTTCATTATATGTTTATAATATTTACTTTTTATGTTGTTGTTGTTTATATAATGCCCCTCAATCCTGAAATTTGGTTACCACACTTACTGTTTACATTACAGACAATATCCATGTTATATCCACAACATCCAAATGACGTTACGAAAAAAAAGTATTACGATACGATACATAACATACCTTTATTTTTTCCAATTAAACCTATAGGCTCGCAATTTTCAAAATTATTAGATAAATTCCCTGTTACCCCATACTTGTCTTCGAGAGAATCATTCATGCGATGGATTCATTTTATAATTAATAAAATCAATGTAAGCATGGAATGGGAACAGAATAATTTTTATGATAGTTTAGAGAAATATTATAAAGCATATAAACCAAAAGAACTATTGGACCAAGAAAAATTTAAACGTCGGAAACAATATATCATTATTGGTGTAGTGGCATTTCTAATAATAACAGTTTTATATATGTTAAAATCATAAATATATAATTTAATGTTCAAATAACATATAGATGCGAGCTGATTTGCTAATTCTTGCAATAACCGGGTTTCTTGTTTTTAATACATATAATGATGGGAGATATACTAAAATGTTCCATATCAATAAAAAGTATTTACAAATGGCATTATACGGATTTGTAGGATTATCGCTTTATTTATTTGTTAAAAGAAATCCAAAGGGATCAAAGGGTCTTTTATCTCATGCAAATAACATAATCAAATACATGCCCATTGATAAGGATACTACTGATATGTTGTCGCCAATATTTGATTTCACTTCCGCGCAAAATCAACTAAATTCTCTTGGTGGAGATGCTATAACTCCGCAAATGAAAAGAATGTTGAATTCGGGTGGTAAATCAAGCAGTAGATCTGTTAGCGAAACAAAGAAGAAGTATGTTGCATCCAAACAAGATTGGAAATGTCAGCACTGTCAGGAGAGATTAAAGGCAACATTTCAAGTTGATCATAAAGTTGACCTGCAATTTGGTGGAACAAATCATGTTGATAATTTAGTTGCCTTATGTTGTGAGTGTCATGCAACAAAAACAATGAAGTCAAATTTATAATATGATTTTAATATAATATAATAAATGACAAATTCAAATAACAAAGGTATATGGAATTATCTCTCCAAACATCCAATCTTCAGCACTTTTATGCTTGGTGTTCCGGTTGGGGATATGTCTGCAGATGAAATTAAGCGTACACTCATTAATTTTATGATATATATACCGCTTTTAATAGCAGGCATTTATTCATTTGCACAACTATATGAGTTTACTTATCCAACTCCGACGAAAAAAAAGACCACACGATATGATGATTTACGAGAAAGGCTGAGCGAAAGCTACGAAAAGGAAACAGCTGATTTTAAGGATATATTTGGACCAATATGGAATTCAATATCCTTCATATTTAAACCCATCAAATATATATACGAAATAATTACGACCATATTTACATGGATTTATGAAAATCCATTCAGAACTCTTATGGTTTTTATAATAACGTTGTACGTGATATGTTCATTTTACGTGACTTCGTTATACAAAACAAATTTTACTTTAAAAAAATGGTCAGGATACACCAATACTATAATGATCGTTTTGGGAATATTGCTTAGTATAGCAGTATTTACATTGTTTATCGATGTAAAGAGCAAAGGCGATGGAAAAGACGCAGGATTTGTTGCATTTATAAAATTAGTAAAAGGTCCTTCAGGTAATAATGTCGGATGGGAAAATTATAAACCAGAGTCTTTCGGAAAAATAGAAGAAAATGGGAAAAAAATGAGGAAAAAAAGAGATAATGCACAGTTAGAACTAAAAAAATTAAAAGAAAACATTGATGCTGAAAAAAAGGAACTAGAAAAACTTAAGGATTTATTAAATAACGATACTTATCAAGGGTCAACCAGTGGACTGGCTCATCTTAAAAATAACGAAGAAAAATATAGGGAGCGCGAAGAAAAAGTATATAAATTAGAAGAAGAAATTAAAGCAAAAACCGCCAAACTTGAAAAGGTTGAGAATAATATAAGCGAAACTAATAAATCATCATTTTTATCTAAAATATGGTGGACAATTAAACAGTCATTATCATATTATAAATCATTATTGATTATGGGAACCGTTGTTTGTATACCATTATTTATATTGTGGTTAATAAACCATTTTTCATTTCTTTCTACATCAACTTCAATTATTATCGGAGTTGTCTCAGCAATCGCGCTTCTATATTTAATTCATGATGAATTCAGGGGGGTTGATTTACAAAGGGATACTGACGGATGGAAAGAATTTGATTTGGCTGGAAATAATATTGATATGAAAGTAAACAAACAAAACTTACAAAAAGAAATTAAAACGGAGACAGCGAAACGTGCGGCTAATGAAAAAGGCCGAGAAATATGGGATGAAAAAAGAAAAGATGATCAAGCCAACTTAAGCATTAAGATGGCGCAGATCAAGAATGACGAAGAAGAATTAAAATATGTAAAAGAAGCGTATATTAAAAGAGAAAAAGGTGATGAAAACTATACATCAGAAAAGCAATCTAAAAATATATCAAAAGGAGTTATTTCCAATATACAAAGCATTAGTGCAAAAAAAAAAGAAGAACAACTAATTAAAAGAATTAAGACTTTGAAACTTCAAACAGAACAATTAAATAAAAAGTTAAAAGACGATACATATAAAAAATGGCAAAAATCACAAAAAGTGTCAGCGTCAGCAGCAATTGAACAAGGTGGTGGTGGTAATGTTATTACAGTGGAATCCAACCTAGAAAAAGTTTCTGACCAAGATTCTAATAATGATATTGGTGTTGATAATATAGATCTATACAAAGATGTTTTGCAACGCGTGCAAATTGTATCTGGAAATTCAACCCCATCAGATGAAGATAAAATTAAGGCACAAAAAGTTACAAAAGATATAGAAACTAATTGGACAAAAACAGTGACCAAAGATAAGGGTAAAGAAAAAATCCGTTATGAAGAACCAAAGAAGGGCGGCGATTCTATATTAACAATTATTTTTAAACTTATAATGAAAATACCATTTTTATTGAAAGACATGTTATACTCTTTATGCGATTTTTATGGTATGAAAAATCCCAAAGGATTATTATTAATCTTATTATTTGAAGTTATTTTTGTCATATTATATTTAGTTATTCCCATGGTTCCAAAGTTTCTTTACACGAGATCTGTTACAAAAGAGGATGATTTACTCGAAGAACAAACAAATTTGGCAAATGACAAAAATATAATACAAAAAGAAAAATACCTCAATGAATTATTAAATGGGATGTCAATTGACTGGGATGACATTTTAGCTGATGGTATTTACAAAGCAAACATGAAAGAAGTATTGGTAGAATATTTAAAGAAAAGAGGATATCAGGAAGCAAATAAGTCTGTAGGGGGAAATGGATTTTTTAATAAAATGTTTTCTACTTTGGTATCTAAACCAAGATCCTTAGAAGCCGCCGTTATATATGTACAAACCAATGGTCCTGTAATTATATCATTGCGCAATCAGATTAAGATGTTAAATGTAGCAAGATTTGATTCTAGTGATAAGAAAAAGGATGCTGATAACATATTTAGAACAAAAATCTTATTGGAAAATCCAATATATACAGACAAAAGAACAACCATAAGTCAATACAAAGATATAGGAAATGCCGTTGGATCATTTAATTATAATTATGCAGTATCCGCATGGTTTTTTATTCACGAACAGCCACCCGGGCATAGTGTAGCAAATACAGAATTTACCAGTATACTGAATTATGCAAATAAACCTAATTTTTTATTTAACGTAGAAAAGAATACTTTAAGAATAGCAATTAAGAATGCATTGGATAAAGAAACTGTCATATATGAAACAAAGGACTTTCCTCTCCAAAAATGGAACAATGTGGTTGTCAATTATAACGGCGGAACTTTAGATGTATTTATCAATTCTAAATTGGTAGGATCAACTAGCAACGTTGTCCCCTTTATGTCTTATGATGCGATTACCGCGGGTACAGATAAAGGAGTTAGTGGCGGAGTTTGCAATGTAACATACTTTGCTGCTCCTCTGTCTTTATCCAAAATTAAACTATTTTATAAAAGTTTAAAATCTAAAAATCCACCAATTGTTTAGATAAAATTTCTTGTTATATATTATACTATGAATACGCAGAACATTATAATTGGTATTGTGATCGTACTTGTAATTTACTTATTGTACTTGTGGTTTTTCGGAGATAGCACTCGTTCTTACCTAAGTGGTATGCACCCTGCTACGAAACAAATGACTATATCGCCTTCTAGTCTACCAAATGGCAGTTCTTCTGACTACACCTATTCCATCTGGTTATATGTAAATAATTGGAATTACAGAGTGGGTGAGGAAAAAATCATTTTCCAGCGTGGTGATAAAAATAACCCCTCTCCTTCCGTAAGTTTAGGAGCAAATTTAAATAATGTTGAAGTTTCTTTAGGAACATGGCCAGGAACTGGTAACCGAGCGAAGGGAGAGTCGCAGAGGGATTATGAACGCGAACATGAGCAGGTGCACAAGTGTACTTTAGATAATTTACCCCTCCAGGCTTGGGCAAATGTTATCATGACTCTGAATAACAGATCACTTGATCTGTATTTAGATGGAAAACTTGTTCGAACTTGTGTTCTACCAGGCGTCCCGATCCAATCTAGCGGAGAACACTTGTTAGTATGTCCCCATAATCAAAATGGTGCAGGAGGATTTGAGGGATATATTTCAAACTTCCAATATTTCTCACGTGCAATTAATCCACGCGAAGCATATGCTATATACAGAGAAGGGCCAGGAGGAAGTAATTGGGTGACAAATCTAATCAACAAATACAGAATTAAAGTGGCTTTTATGAAGAATAATAGAGAAGTTAATAGTTTTGAAATCTAAAAATATCTACTATAATATATAACAGATGGCACAAACAACACAAGGTTGGAAAGACTGGTTTAGCAATTCTTACGGTGATGCAAAAAATAGCAATGCTGGTAAAGCGGTTGGCGATCTTTGGTCAAGTGATAGTATATGGGCAAAAATTGTTTTCTTAATTTTGATAGTAATTGTTTTTATCCTAGTACTTCACGCATGTTCTAGAATGATGACGTGGTTATTTACACCATCCGGGAGCCCACACTTAACAAAAGGGATGAAGGATGCAAAAAAGATGCTAGTTATCTCACAAGATCCTAAAAACCCCCATTCAATTCCGGTAATGAGATCGGTAAATCAACGAGGTGGGTTAGAATTTACCTGGACCGTATGGTTATATATCGACGATTTGGAATATAAGTCAGGGACGCGAAGACACGTTTTCCATAAGGGATCCTCGGGAACGAAAAGAATGGAAGAAGATGGTGATGGTAATTCTATGATGCCTTATCCTAATAATGGACCAGGTATGTACATACATCCGACGAGGAATACATTGATTATTGTTATGAATACCTTTAAAAATATAATTGAGGAAGTTGAAGTGAATGATATACCTCTCAATAAATGGCTCAATGTCGCTATTAGACAAAAGGGAAGGATTATGGATGTATTTGTCAACGGCGAAGTTGTGTTAAGACATGTATTCAATAGTGTTCCGAAACAAAATTATGGCGATGTCTTTGTTAATATGAACGGTGGATTTTCGGGTCATCTTTCTGATCTATGGTATCACGATTATGCTCTTAGCGGAACAGGTATAATGCAAATTGTACGCGATGGTCCAGACATGTCTACTATGGAGCAAAAATGGGTTACGCCACCATACTTCTCACTGCAATGGTATTTTGAAAATTCAAACGCTCCTTATAAAGGTGGCGCGCATTGGCCAACAGACGCCTAAGATATCAAATCTATGCATATTATTAAATATAAATAATATACATAATGGGTAAAAGAAGAACTCTGAGACGCGGTCAAAAAAAATTATATAAATTAAGAAAAAATATTCTCAAAGATAAATGTAAGTTTAGATCGCAAAAAATAAGATATAATAAAAATATTAAGAACAAAGGAAAATTAATAAAACTCAATTCAAGGATATGCAAAATGAGAAAAACCTTGAAAAAATTAAAATACGAATACCGATTATTAAAATTAAAAAGCACAACGGGATATTATTAAGATCTTAATGATGGGTTAATACAAATATCAATAGAAGGAAAAATTTTACTTGATTCACATTGATCATGGGATTTCACCTTTATACAGGATCTATATCCACGATCGGTTCCAATATAACAATATCCAGGCTTATGTTTTTCTTGAATATTATTATCTTCAGAACTTTCTTTATAACCAGGTTCGTGTTCTGGATATTTATTTATACCACGAATCTCTCTATTATCCATACTCTTTTTTACACCCTTATCTACAGAATCCCATAAATCTGTGCGTTTTAAATCCAATTCTCGCGATAAGACGTCCCCTGCATCTTTAACAGCACCAGCTGCAACATCTGCTCCCAAATCAACACCCTTTACCGTCGTATCTACCAAATCGCGCGCTTTTCCTGGTAACGAACTTGAAATCTTTTGCGTTAATTCTCCCAAATAATCGGTCCCTTGTGCTAAATAAGAAAATATATTCATACCTAAAACTGCAAGCAATACGATAATCAAAATAACAGTTATAATTGTTGTAGTACCCCACCCATCAGAATCTACACTTGTAGAAGGAGCCGGTACCTTTGGGCTTGGGGTATACGTACTTACCGGTCTAAGAACACTTGTTGGTATTCCACTAGATGGTGACCCACTCAATGAATTTGGCGTTCCTGTGATAATATTATTCATATACAAAATAGCAATATTAAATTATTTAGATAATATATATTATGACAAAAACTCGTAATAAAAGGAGACGGTGTCCCAATGGGTATCGTAAAGATAATAAAACAAATAAGTGTAAAAAGAAAAAATTAAAACAAAAAACAAAAAAATTAATTCGTTTACCTAAAAGCAGAAGACAAAGAGTAGTCGTAAAAATAAATGTCAAAAAAAAAGGAAAAAAAATGGAAAAATCAAAAAAACGAAAACGTTGTAAAAATGGATTCCGAAAAAATAAGAAATCTGGTATTTGTGAACCTATTAATAAAGAAGAGATTATTCCTAATACTACACCATTAATAAATAAATCTATAAGAAAAAGTATTGCACATACAGTACCCAAAAGATTTGATTTGACGAATTATTCTCCAAGTATCAATCGTCAATTAAAAACACTAAAAACGCTATCGCCGATAGGTGTCCAAGGTTGTGCAATTGGTTCAGAAGTAATGGTAAAATTAAAAAATGGTAAAACGAAATGTTATGGTTGGGACACCAAGACTGCAAAAAAAATAATGTTAAATAATTTAATATCTAAAAAACCAATAGATTGTTCTAACATTACTGCCCCCAAACAATTTCAGGCCAATTGTTGGTTCAACTCTTTTTTTATGACATTTTTCATTAGTGATTATGGTAGAAAATTTAATAGATGGTTAAGAGAAGCAATGATAACTGGAAAATTAGCAAACGGGACCAATGTTCTCAAAAAATTACAGAAACCATTATTCGCGTTTAACAAATATATTAATGCTAGTTTGAGAAGTTCATATGATGATGGAAATTTTGCCAAACTTATGGATACTAATTATATCATCAAATCTATTTATAGCGCAATCGGGAAAAAAATAAATGCATCTAGAGGCGAAACAATAATTGCTCCAACAAATAGAGCATCTAATCCATTAACTTTTTACACTGGGTTATATCAGGCATTGGGAGGAGATTTAATGAAATGGTTAAAGATAACTGTAGGTAGAGGTGTTAAAAAAATAACAGATTTGAAAAATATATTTGGAAAACATCAGCATGAGGCCTTTGCTAAAGTAATTTATTTAGAAATGTTTGAAGACGAATCATCTATATTTCATAAACCAAAGGAGTTTATAATAAAACGAAATGAAAATGGTCAAACCTTCTCTTATACATATAGATTGGATGCAGCTGTTTTGCGAAATACAGAACAATATCACTTTTCGGCTTATATCACTTGCAATGGCAAAGATTATGGATTTGATGGAGAAAGTTTTGGTCGCATGCAACCATTTAAATGGAAAACAAAATTAAACCGAAATTCAAAATGGAAATTTGCAGAACAATACGAAACATATTTTAATTTCAAAAAGGGATATCAATTGTTAATCTATTATTTAGTTAAACGAGAATTTATAAGATAATAACATTATTGATATTTGAAATAAAATCCGATCAATATCTAATTTCAAACGGTTTAAAATTAGATATCGAGTAATATTATGTGCTGTGGAAAATATAGATCAATGTGCAAGAGTTGTACATGTTTAACAATTATGAATAATATATTAAATACGAAATGCCGTCGTCTTGCCTTACCACTTGTTTTCATGTTTCCATTAACATTTATATCTGAATTTGAGGTTATATTTACATATATATACTTTCCAATAATATCATGTGGGACAGGATTCATTGTTTTTTGGAACTTTCCATTTTTAGTCTACATGACTGCTTCTAAGCCTTTGTATTATGAAGACATATTTATAGATGAAAGCAAATTACCCAATCATAATGTCAATACCTCAATAAAGGAGAGATTTCAATGTATTCTTTTATGGGTATTAATAATAACCAATAGTCTTTTAGTGGCAGCTTTGTCAGATTACTGGTTATATAAAACAACAGGTCATACTGATTTTTTAGAGGTCATTGGAATAACTGGTGGGATCATTAAGATATTTCAAATTATAAACAATACTATTGGAAGAATTATGTTGAAAATAATTAAGAAAGAAATAAGAGATGAAAGTGTGCGTTTTGGAGAGCGTGAAATACGAAGTATTAAAAATATTGTTCAATTAAAACAAATAGATGACAATCATGTATTAAAATCAATTGAATTAACAGAACGTAATAAAAATTTTATTGTTTCTATAAAGTAATTTATATCATCTATATATATAGGATGTCTAGACACATAAAGGCCAAAAAGAAAAATGGAAACATCTCAAATGCGATTCTAAAAACCAAACAACTAATAAAAGCACTCAAAAAAAAAGAAGAGGTTGTTATGAGCTTTAGAAAAGATATTCGTAAACGTTCTAAAATGCTTGTAGACACACAAGCGGTTATAGAGAAGAGTGGAGAGTTGGGGGGTCAAATAGCACAAAAATTTGGGTTTGATGCGTTCATTGGAGAGGGGATATATGGTAATAGTTTGGATCCACGAGAAAACAGAGGACTATCACCTGTTTTAAAAGATGGGGAAGTTGACGGCTTTGTGCAATTAGATAATTTACGCGAGGGAGCCGATAGACATTTGGCATATTTAAGTACACCGTCTGTTTTGACACAAATGACTGGTGAAGAAAGGAGGGATGCGGCAACTTTGGCCAAAAATATGGGGGTAATAAATAGAAGATGGGGTGGTATACATGAAAGAACATATAAGCCAAAAAAAAACCTTAAAATGCCAACAGTTGAAGATTATATTGAAGTATCACTTGCGGCTGCACAGAGAAGAAGACCCGAAAACCGAGCCTTTGTCGATGGCGATATCAACATCGTCCCATTAAGGGAACAAAATTCACCAGAATTACAAGCAAGGAGAGTTGTTGTCGGTAGAATAAATGAATTAAAAATAGCATTGGTAAATAGCAAAAGTCGCGCTGAAAGAGATAAAATTATGGAGGAAATTGAATCTATTAATAGAGACACTCCTACTCGCGAAAACGCCGTTTTTGCAGAAAGACTTAAACAACTGCGTAAAAACCCTGGTAAAAAAAAGAGTGAGGGGGCAACAGAAGTGTCTTCTGTGTCACCAGAAGTGTCTCCTGTGTCAGATGGAATGGAATCCTTTTTATTATCCAACGAACTAGGTGTCTCTCCGCCGCATACTACAGATGCCTCTTATGCGGAATTTTTATATAATACCAGTGGGTTTTATATACCACCACCAGATCCTAGTGGTAGAGAGGGTTCAACTGCAATGGAGACAAAGTCTATGTTGCATCCTGTTTTTAGCCCAGATACTCAAAACGTAGAAAACCTGGTTCAACAAGCAAATGCACTTAATGATGAAATCGCCGCATATATTGCAATTCCCACCCCGGAAGTATCACCAATAAATGATCAAGATAATTTAGAAGAAGAATATAGATTGTTGTTGGAGGAGAAGGAGGAAGATGACGATGAAGTATTGAATAGAAACAACAAAGAAAAAATGGCAAGAGATCTCAAGAGTCTCAAACAGAAGATGA